>Ga0209223_10003218_pt1 | contig 15661 bp, 13 predicted proteins | sample COG_06_FD_184750 | JGI IMG/M metagenome (GOLD analysis project Ga0209223, IMG submission 184750) | Pelagic Microbial community sample from North Sea - COGITO 998_met_06 (SPAdes) (version 2) | ecosystem: Environmental > Aquatic > Marine > Neritic zone/Coastal water | place: Helgoland, sampling...
TGTTTTGATCGGAAACAAACTCAATACAGAATATATAGAAGCCCTAGAAGAAAAGGTGGAAGGGTTAATTGAGCGAAAAGTAAATTTTTCTTTAGCGTTTAAACCCAATCCAAATCAAAAAAACATTCTACTCTATGAACGTCACTAACATTTGTTGTATTGGAGCAGGTTATGTTGGCGGGCCGACAATGGCTGTTATTGCGCTTAAATGCCCTAAAATTAAAGTCACTGTTGTAGACATAAACGAGCAACGGATTGCTGCATGGAACCATGCTGATTTAGACCAGTTACCAATATATGAACCCGGCCTAAAAGAAGTAGTTGCAGAAGCTCGCGGAAGGAACTTATTTTTCTCCACAGGTGTGGAGAAAGCCATAGAAGAATCTCAAATGATTTTTATGGCAGTTAATACCCCTACCAAAACCTATGGAGAGGGAAAAGGATTTGCAGCCGATCTTACTTTTGTAGAAAGATGTGCAAGACAAATTTCCGAAGTTGCTACTTCCGATAAAATTGTAATCGAAAAATCGACTTTGCCCGTTCGTACAGCCGAAAAAATAAAAGAAGTTCTCAGCTCAAATACAAAAGGAGTTCATTTTGAAGTTCTATCCAACCCTGAATTTTTGGCAGAAGGAACTGCGATTCAAGACTTATTCAAGTCCGACAGAGTTCTTGTTGGTGGTGATGATACAAAAACTGGAAAAGCTGCAGTAGCTGCTTTAGTTGCAATTTATTTAAATTGGATCCCAAAAGAAAAAATACTTACTACAAACGTGTGGTCTTCTGAACTTTCAAAACTCGCATCAAATGCGATGTTAGCTCAGCGCATATCATCAATTAATAGTTTATCTGCAATTTGCGAAAAGTCGGGTGCTGATATTGAAGAGGTTTCCAAAGCAATTGGAATGGACTCAAGAATAGGACCAAAATTCCTAAAAGCATCGGTTGGCTTTGGAGGAAGTTGTTTTCAAAAAGACATTTTGAATTTAGTTTATCTGTGCAAGCATTTTGGTTTAGCTGAAGTAGCTGAGTATTGGCATCAGGTAGTTAAAATAAACGACTATCAAAAAAACCGATTTGCTAAAAAAATAATTGCTGGGCTAAACGGAACTGTCAATCAAAAAAAAATAACTCTGTTGGGATGGGCGTTTAAAAAAGACACCAATGATTCAAGAGAATCTGCAGCCATTCATGTAGCCGATGTATTACTTGAAGAAGGAGCCGAGCTACATGTTTTTGATCCTATGGTAAAAGAGGCCCGGATTTATCAGGATCTAACCAATCTATGGGAAGCCAGAAATTATTCAAAAAAAGAAATCGAATCCAAACTAAAACGTTGTGTTGTGCATCATGAACATAGTGTAGCTTTAGAGTACTCTTTTGCAGCAGCAATTTTAACCGAATGGGATGAGTTTAAATCTTACGATTGGAATGCTATTGCTCATAAAATGATTAAGCCAGGTAAGGTTTATGACGGGAGGAATGTTATAGAAAATATTTCAAGAGGGGAATTTAATTTGATTCAAACAGGACGATAAAATGCAAGACTTAGCTCAAAAAATAAAAGAGAAAAATAGATTTAAATTTGGGAAGAATTGGAAAGAATTTTTGAAATCGTTGAATCAACAGAAAATCAATTTTTCCAAGAAATGTCTTTTAGATTTCTTAGAGGAGAAAGATTTAAATGACAAAACATTTCTTGATATAGGAAGTGGAAGTGGATTGTCATCATTAGCCGCAAAAACAGCTGGAGCCAACGTTTATTCATTTGATTATGATATTGAATCGGTCGCCTGTACAGAACATTTAAAACACACATACTTTTCAGATGATTCTAAATGGAAAATAAAACAAGGATCTGCTTTAGATGCAAAATATCTCGAAAGTTTAGGCAAATTTGATATTGTATATTCTTGGGGTGTTTTGCATCATACAGGAGACATGTATAAAGCGCTTGAGTTAGTAGAAAAAAATGTTGCGGACAAAGGAAAACTTTTTATTTCACTGTATAATGATCAGGGATTTACTTCTAAATTCTGGCACAGCATAAAAAGAACTTATGTAAATTCTCCATACTTGATTAAACAACTTATCTTATTTCTATGTTATTTCAGATTGTGGGGTCCAACAACAATCAAAGATTTCATTAAATTTAGGCCCTTTTATACTTGGAAAGAATATGGTAGACAACGGGGGATGTCTCCTAGACAAGATGTAGTAGATTGGGTAGGGGGATATCCATTTGAAGTTTCTAAACCCGAGGAAATCATTCATTTTTTCATACAAAAGGATTACCAGTTAAAAAAACTCAAAACCTGTGGAGGTGGAAAAGGGTGTAATGAATTTCTTTTTATAAAAAACAAATAGGTATGAAAGCAGTAATACTTGCAGGAGGTTTGGGAACTAGAATTTCTGAAGAAACAGTTTCTAAACCAAAACCAATGATAGAAATAGGAGGAAAACCTATTTTATGGCATATAATGAAAACATATTCCCATTTCGGTGTCAATGAATTTGTTATATGCTGTGGTTATAAAGGGTATATTATAAAAGAATATTTTGCTAATTATTTCTTACATCAATCAGATGTGACATTTGATATTCAAGAAAACCAAATGTACGTTCATCACAAAAGAGTTGAACCCTGGAAAATTACACTTGTAGATACAGGTGAAAATACGATGACAGGCGGAAGATTAAAAATGGTAAAAGAATATATTAAAGAAGAAGAAGCATTTTGTTTTACATATGGAGATGGTTTGGCAGATATTGATATTTCAAAACTAATTTCATTTCATTTTTCTCATGGAAAGGAAGCAACTTTAACAGCTACTTTTCCGCCAGGAAGATTTGGAGCACTTGAAATAGACGGAACTGTAGTGAAAAACTTTCAAGAAAAACCTCGAGGTGATGGCGCTTTGGTTAATGGAGGTTTTTTTGTGTTATCTCCGAAGGTTTTAGATAGAATTGAAGATAATAATACAGTTTGGGAACAAACCCCACTTATGGGATTAGCTCAAGATGATGAATTAAGAGCATATAAACATGAGGGATTTTGGCAGCCGATGGATACATTAAGAGACAAAAATGCACTTGAAAATTACTGGTCAAATAAAAATGCTCCTTGGAAATTATGGTAGAATTTTTATTAAAATATAAAAACAAAAGAGTCTTTATAACTGGACATTCAGGATTTAAAGGATCTTGGCTTTCCTATTTGTTAGATAAACATGGAGCTAAAGTTAAAGGCTTTTCTCTTACTCCTTCTACTGAACCTTCTTTGTTTAACTGTCTCGAGTATAGTTCATTTTTTAAATCAGTTATTGGTGACATTAGAGACTTTTCATTACTCCAAAAAGAGTTAGATTCTTTTAAACCAGATTACGTTTTTCACCTTGCTGCTCAGCCTTTAGTTTTAGATTCTTATAGAAATCCACATGAAACATTTACCACAAATACACTAGGAACTTTAAACCTTATAGAAGCAATTCGAACAGGGAATTATTCAACTACAGTTATAGTTGTAACTACAGACAAAGTATATGAGAATTTAGAGTTGAATATACCCTTTAAAGAAGAGGACAGATTGGGAGGTAAAGATCCATATAGTGCAAGTAAATCAGCTGCTGAAATCATCGTACATTCTTATCAAAAATCTTTTCACGAATCAGATGATCTAAGAATAGCCTCTGTTCGTGCAGGTAATGTAATTGGAGGTGGTGATTGGTCAGAAAACCGTTTGATTCCAGATTTGATAAAGGCACATTTCGACCGAACCAAAGTTGAAATAAGAAATCCAGATGCAACAAGACCTTGGCAACATGTTATAGAACCTCTAATGGGCTATCTTGAATTGGCTCTCGCACTTGAGGAAAAACCAAAAGAAAACCAGGAAGCATGGAATTTTGGACCAGAAACTAATGATGTTCAGTCGGTAAGAGAAATAGTTGAAAAATCAATAAAGCTCGGATTTAACAATCAAATTGAATACGGGAAACCTGTTGTTCAGGAAGCTAAATATTTAAAATTAAACATTTCTAAATCAACAAAAAGACTAAATTGGAAACCGATTTGGAACTGCGAAACGAGTATAGAGAAAACATTAGATTGGTATAAAGGATTCTATTTAAAAAAAAATGTTAATGATCTTATAATGAATGACTTTAATGATTATATAAATGACAGAAAACAACTTATCTAATTTAAGTAGTTCTTTAAAAAAAGAGCTTACTTCAATAATTGAAACAAAAATCAACTCTGAAATCATTCCAGGGAAAGACTATATTCCAGTTAGTGGAAAATTAATAGATCCTAATGATATTTTATTTGGAGTAGATGCTACTCTAGATGCTTGGCTAACAACAGGGAGATACGCTAAAAAGTTTGAGCCAACTTTGGCGAAATATATAGGAGCTAAAAGCTCTCTTCTAGTCAATTCAGGATCATCTGCAAATCTTGTAGCATTCTACGCTTTGACTTCTCCTAGTTTAGGTAAAAGAGCAATCCAAAAAGGAGATGAAGTTATTACTGTAGCAGCTGGTTTTCCTACTACAATTAATCCTTTAATTCAATTTGGTTGTGTTCCTGTATTTGTAGACATTGATATTCCAACATATAATATTGATGCTTCAAAAATTGAAGCAGCGATTTCATCCAAGACAAAAGCTATAATGATTGCTCATGCTCTTGGAAATCCATTTAATCTGGATAAAGTTTTAGCTATTGCAAAAAAACATAACTTATGGTTGATTGAAGATGATTGTGATTCCTTAGGAGCGACATATAATGGAAAAAAAACAGGATCTTTTGGCGATTTAGCTACCCTATCTTTTTACCCAGCCCATCATATTACAATGGGAGAGGGAGGTGCCGTTTTAATAAACAATAGACGCTTACAAATGCCAGCATTAAGCTTTAGGGATTGGGGACGAGATTGTTATTGTGAAACAGGGTGTGACAATACCTGTAATAAAAGATATGAGTGGCAACTCGGTGACCTTCCAAAAGGTTATGACCATAAATATATCTACTCACATATAGGATTCAACCTTAAAGTAACGGATACTCAGGCCGCAATTGGTTTGAGTCAATTATCAAAAATTGATCAGTTCGTAGCAAAACGTAGAGAAAACCATGCATTATTATATGAACTTATTAAGCCTATGGAAGAGTTTTTTATACTTCCAGAAAAAACACCAAATTCGGAACCAAGTTGGTTTGGATTTATGCTTACTGTAAGAGACAATAAAAGGTTAGATCGAAATAAACTTGTTCGGCACCTAGAGGATAATAAAATTGGGACTCGATTGTTTTTTGGGGGAAATATGCTAAAACAACCTGCTTACAAAAACATAGAAAAAAGAGTTGTAGGTGATCTAACCAATTCCAATAAAGTCATGAATGACTCTTTTTGGCTTGGTGTTTGGCCAGGTTTAAATAAAAATCATTTACATTATATTTTTGAAACAATAAAAAATTATTTAAAATGAATCAAAAAGTAATAGAAAAGGCGATAATTGAGGAATTTGAATTTTTAAAATCAGTTAATAATACCTCTGAATTAGTTAACATATCAATAAAGCTGAAAAATGGAGGTTTTTTATTACCAATTAATTATGAATGTATCAAAGACGATAATTTAATAAAAAAACTATATGAATGGAGAGAAAAAAATTCTTTTGCATATCCTTCAAGGACTAAAACTTCTATTGAATCAACGAAGCTTTGGTTAGAAAACAGTGTACTTAACAATCAAAAAAAAATTCTATTCAGAATAATAAATGAAAACTTAAATTTAGTTGGCCACATAGGCTTGTTTGTAGATGAAGTAGAAAAATCAATTATAGAAATTGATAATGTTTCTAGAGGAGAAGATAATATAAATAAGGGTATAATGAGGGATTCTGTATTATCATTAATAGAATGGGTAAAAAACACATTATTCCCAAAAGAAATAACATTAAGAGTCTTAAAGTCAAATAGAAATGCAATTAAATTTTATGAAAAGCTTAATTTTTTAAAATTTGATGAGTATCCATTATTTAAACATAACACTGAGAATGGATATAATCTTATGCCTGAAAAATCTAAAATTGATGATAAAATTGAAGACTCTTTCATTAAGATGATTTTTAAAGAAAAAGACATAGGGGATGAAATGATATTAACTGCTGGCCCCTCTATAGGATCAAAGGAAAAATTCTATTCTTCAGATGCAACAATTAATGGATGGAATAATGAATGGAATAAATATTTGAAGAAGTTTGAAAATTCTTTTGCAGAATATATAGATGTAAAATACGCTATAGCAACTTCTTCTTGTACAGGTGCAATGCAACTTGCTTTAATGGCACTAGACATTGGGGAAGGAGATGAAGTGATAGTTCCAGATATTACATGGGTTTCAACAGCAAATGTTGTTCATGCTGTTGGAGCTACACCAATTTTTGCAGATGTCAATATTGATTCATGGACAATTGACCCAAACAGTATTGAGTCAAAAATTACTGATAATACTAAGGCAATAATGCCTGTACATATGTATGGACACCCATCAGATATGGATGCAATAATTAACTTGGCAACAAAATACAATCTCAAAATAATTGAGGATGCAGCTCCATCTATAGGAGCTTTATATAAAGGTAAAAAAACCGGAAGCTTTGGTGACTTTTCAGCATTTAGTTTTCAGGGAGCAAAACTTTTAGTAACAGGTGAAGGTGGTATGCTTTGCACTAATGATGAGAATCTTTATAAAAAAGCATATAGATTATGGGATCAGGGAAGAATTCCAGGTACATTTTGGATTGAAGAATTCGGCCCTAAATATAAAATGTCAAATATACAAGCTGCTTTAGGTCTTGGGCAGTTAAAAAGAATTGATTTAATGATTGAAAAAAAACGTCAGATAAATAATTGGTATAAATCAAGACTAAATCAAATTAATGAAATTGTTTTTTGGGATGAATCAAAAGACGTTAAATCTATTTGTTGGATGACATCTATAAGGTTGACAAAAAAATTAAAACTAAATAGAGAACAGTTTTGTTTAAAATTAAAGGAACGAAATATTGATTCTAGACCTGTATTTCCAAGTATAAGCCAATACCCCTATTGGAGAAAAAAGCAAGATTCTCAAAATAATTCAAAAAAAATATCAAATACAGGAATTAATTTACCTAGTGGGGTTTGTTTAAGTAAAGCTGAAGTTGACTATATATGCGATTCAATAATTGATATTATCAAAAATGACAAATAAAGAATTTGCAAAAAAGATCAGGGTAGAAACTCTTAAGATGATTTATGATTCTGGGAGCTCTCATATAGGAAGTGCTTTTTCCTACATTGATATTTTAGCAGTTTTATACAATAAAATATTAAAAGTAGACCCTAAAAACACTCAAGACCCGATTAGAGATCGATTTATATTGAGTAAAGGTCATGCTTGTTCAAGTTTATATGCAACTCTAGCAATAAAAGGGTTTTTTCCTATTAATGATTTAGTTTCTTATGGTAAAAATGGTTCCAATTTGATGAATCATGTAAGCCATAAAGTTCAAGGTGTTGAATTTTCAACAGGATCATTAGGCCATGGCCTGCCTTTTGCAGTTGGAAAAGCCAAGGCCCTCAAATTAAAAGAAACTAAATCAAAGATTTTTGTGTTAATAGGTGACGGTGAACTCGCTGAGGGATCAAATTTTGAAGCTATGCTTTTTGCAAGTCATCATAAGCTGGATAATTTGATCTTAATTATTGACAATAACAACCTTCAAAGCTTAACTACTGTAAAAGAAACATTAAACATCTATCCAATTGATAAAAAGTTTGAGGCTTTTGGATGGGATTTCTCAAATGTAGATGGACACGATTTTAATGCTTTACACGAAGTCTTTGGGAATTTCATCTCTACTCTTAATGGAAAACCTAAAGTTATTATAGCAAAAACAATAAAAGGAAAAGGTATCTCATTTATGGAAAATTCTGTTGACTGGCATTATAAATCACCAAATAAAAAACAATTAGAAGAAGGATTAAATCAAATAGAAAATGCGTAACACTTTTATAGAGACCTTAATCAAAAAGGCTGAAATAGACTTATCAATTATTCTGATTGTAGGTGATTTAGGGTATAATGTTATTGAACCTTTTCAGTCAAAATTTCCAGATAGATTTATTAATGCTGGTGTTTGTGAGCAAAACATGGCTTCTATGGCTGCTGGCTTAGCTTCTGAAGGCTTCAAAGTTTTTATTTATTCAATAGCAAATTTCCCAACTTTTAGATGTGCAGAGCAAATTAGAAATGATATTTGTTATCATAATTTAGACGTAACAATTGTCACAGTAGGTGGAGGTTTAGCATATGGTAATTTAGGATATTCACACCACGCGATACAAGACTATGGGTTAATTCGATTATTCCCTGAAATAACAATTTTAAGTCCAGGGGATCCAAATGAAGTTAACTTTTGTATGGACTTCATTTTTAATGATAAGTATCCTAAATATCTAAGATTAAGAAAGGCAGGTGAAAATAATTTTAACCAAAATAAAGAATTAAAGGCCCCTGGTTTTTGGAATAATATAACAAAATCTAAATCAAAAAAAATATTTCTATCTACGGGATACGGCTTGAAATTAGCAAATGATTTAATTGAAAAGAACCAAATATATAATGATTTTGGAATATATTCTTGTCCAATATGGGGAGCTAAATATTCTCATCTACAAGAAAAAATTGCAAATAGATTTGACGAAATTATAACGATAGAAGATCATTTGCTTCATGGCGGTTTTGGAAGTTGGATTTTAGAAACCGTTAAAGAAAAAGAACCTACTTTAGAAATCTCTAACGGTTTTATAGATAGTTCAATAATTGGAAGAGTTGGGAGCGAGAGTTATCTTTTAGAATATTTTAAAATTAAATAGTTGATGAAAAGATCACTTATATTTTCATCAAGATTAAGTCTTGCTTTTGGTTTAAAAATATTGAATTTAATATTTCAAATAATTAGCATAATATTTGTAGCAAAATTTTTTTCTGAAAAAGAGTTAGGTATTTATTATTTAATAATGAGCCTTTTTGGCCTTCAATTAATATCAGATTTGGGATTCTCTAAAACTATGGCGATTTTTATTTCACATGAATCACATAAGTTAAAATTAGAAAATAACCTATTAATAGGTCCAGTAAGATCTTTAAGTAGAGTTATTTTAGTTTTTAACTTGGTTTTAACTTGGTTTAAAAAATCTTCTATTATTCTATTCTTAATATATCTTTTTTTAGGGTCATTTTTTTTCCTTTACAAGGATAGTAATTTCGACTTATTTAAATTGTGGATTCTGTTATCACTAATCTCATGTTTTTCAATATTTTCCCCACTTATTTTTGGTTTTTTTGAGGGGATTAATAATATTAATAGAGCAAATATATTCTCATCAGCTCAACTTATTATTTCAAATTTATTTTTTTTGTTATCAATAGACAAATTTGGAGTTTACTCTATATTAATGAAATCAATCGGAGGGCTCGTAATACTTTTAATATATATCTATTACCATAGGAAACTATTTGAGCAGCTAACAGTTTTCAGGAAAGTAGAGGTTAAATTGAAAAACCAATTTAGAGATCAACAAAAAAAATTTGCCTTAACTTCCATAATGGGTTATTTAGCACTAGGGACATTTGTTCCATTTAGCTATTATTTTATTTCTTCAGAATTTTCAGGTAAACTTGGTTTTTCACTTCAAATAGTAAATACACTAAGTAATTTTTTATTTGTTTTTTTTACCATCAACTATCCACTTATTTCTCAAGATATAGCTGAAAGAAAATATAATAGTGCTCGGGATAAATTCTATTTTATTATAAAAATAGTTTTATCATTATACTTATTTGGATCAATAATGTTTTTCGCTTTGAATGATTTGATATCCTTTTTCACGAACAATAGACTTTTAAGCACAAATTTCATAATTATTCTTTTTATATCCGGAATTCTATTAATTTCAGTTCAGTTATTATCCTCATACCTCAGGTTATTTAAGAAAGAATATTTTTTAAAACACGCATTTTTTAGTGCTATATTCTCTATAACTCTACTATTTACTATCGGATATAATTACTCAGAAAATGGAGTGTTTATTTCGTATTTACTGATTACTTTTTTTCAGTTTATTTATGCCTTTATAATTTTCATTAAACACTCGAATCATGCCTCAACATAGATTATCAATTTGTATTCCAACTTTTAATAGAGGAGTTTATTTAGACAAATTACTTAATTCAATAAGTCAAGTCAATCCCAATGCTTTAAATCAAATTGAAGTATGTATCTCCGATAATAATTCAACAGACAAAACCTCAAAAGTTATAGAAAAATGGTCCAATATATTACAAATTAATCAAAGTAAAAATACAAGTAATATTGGAGCGCTTAGGAATTTAATCAAAGTTATTAAAAAAGCCAATGGAGATTATTTATTGATTTTAGGTGATGACGATGAGGTTATACCAAAAGAAATTTCAGTTTTTTTAAATCAGTTGAAGAAAAATGAAATAACCCCCGATTGGTTTTTCTATGGAGCGAAAGATCAAAAGGGAAATCCACTTTTTAACTTTGAAGAGATCAAAAAGTTTTCAGAAAAACAAAATTTATTTAAGTCTCTTCTGAAATTCAATCTGTCTTATTTTGGTTTTATTGGACATCATATTTTCTCTAGGGAAAAAGTTATTTCTAATATTAATGAAATTAACTTTGACAGTCAAAGTTACCCTCATTTAACCTTGTTAATGAATCAGCCTTTAAATATGAAATGGATGGATAAATATATTTCTATTAAATGTGGCCAATTAGAATGGGATCCGTTTACTAGTTATTTTGTTTTGTTAAGTTATTTATTGTCCATTGATAATTCTCATTTCAATTATTTTAAAAAAAGTGTATTGTTTTTTAAATATGCTTTTTCTTTCATTATTCTAAAATATTCTTTTTTAGCTTCAATGAGTCCTAATTACTCAAATGAAGTAATGAGCACTAAAATTAAAAAATTAAAAAACAACAGTCTTTCTTTAACTCTCCGTACCCTATTTTTATTTCATGAATTTTTACTCATAACCTTAACCATTATACCTCTTAATCTAAAAAAAGCATTTGTTAATTATGATTTATATGAAATAAAAAACAAAGAGAACGAAGGCTTTAACAGAAAACTATAATTATTAATAGATGTGTGGAATATACCTTACCAACCTTCCCTTAAAAGAGGATGAACTTAAAATCAAGCTCAAGGGAATTTCCCACCGTGGACCAGATTTCACAGGCATACTTCAACAGGACAATTTATCTTTTGGCCATACCCGATTATCCATTTTAGATTTGGATCCTAGAGCTAATCAACCCATGTTACATGAAGATTATGTTTTAGTTTTCAATGGAGAAATATATAATTATAAAACTATAAAAAATGAGCTTGAAGAACTAGGTGAAACTTTTTCGACACAAGGAGATTCTGAAGTGCTTTTAGTTGGTTATAAACGCTGGGGTAAAGCTTTGGTACCTAAACTAAACGGCATGTTTGCTTTTTCTATTTATGATCGAGAAAAAAAAGAAGTGTTTAGTGCGCGTGATCGCTTAGGCGTTAAGCCCTTTTACTACAGATGGGATAAAGGTGTGTTTGAGATTTGTAGTCAAATTAAAACTTTATCAGAAGGAAAAACTATTGATCAGGAAGCAATTGAGATTTATTTACAGACTGGATATGTTCCCAGTCCATGGAGTATATATAAAGAAGTAAAAAAACTCAAGCCTGGTTATTCAATGATCATAAATCTAGATTCGCAAGAAATTGAGTTTGAACAATACTGGGAACTGCAAACTCCTCAGCAGAGTACCTTATCATATGAAGAAGCAAAAGAAGAATTACATGAGCTTTTAAAAGATGCTGTAAAAATTCGTTTACAGTCGGACGTTCCCTTCGGAAGCTTTTTATCAGGTGGTATTGATTCGGCCTTAGTATCTGCAATAGCTAATAAAGAAGAAAACGGAAATTTAAAAACCTTTACTATTGGTTTTGATAATCCTGAATACGATGAGAGTACTTTGGCAGGGACTTTTTCAGAAATTATAGGATCAGATCATCAAGAAACTATTTGTTCAGCGAAAGATTTAATTGATTTACTCCCCACTTTTTTTAAAACCTATGGGGAGCCTTTTGCAGATTCTTCAGCAATTCCATCCCTATTGCTCAATAAAACCACAAAACCGCAGGTAACCGTAGCGCTTTCTGGAGATGGCGGTGATGAAAGCTTCTTTGGCTATAATCATTTTGAATGGTTGACAAAAGTCAAGCTGTTTTTTAAAATCCCCTATGCTATTCGCAAAATATTCGCAATAATAGTTCCACTTGAATGGTTTGGGAAACGGGGTATTGGTATAAAAAATATTTTAAAGTATAAAAATTTCAACAATTTTATTGAAGGAATATTTACGGGTTTTGGGTCTTTACTTTTGATAAGAAAAAGTAATACTTGGCTAGATAAATATAAATTATTTAAAACCCTATCAGACCTACCAATTCAGCGTTTAGCAGATTTAAACATTAAACTCTGGTTGGAAAATGATAGTAATGTGAAAGTTGACCGAGCTAGTATGGCATTTGGTGTAGAAGTAAGAAGTCCATTTTTAGATTACAGGGTAATTGAATTTGCTAGAACGCTTCCAGTTTCATATCGTTTTCATAATGGAAAACGGAAAAGAATTTTGAGAGATATTCTAAATGAATATATTCCAGAGAATATTTTTGATGTCCCGAAGAAAGGATTTGCAATTCCCTTGGCAGAATGGATGCGAAATGAATTGAAAGAAGACATAATCGTACATTTAAATCATGATTTTTTGAATAGTATAACATGTTTACACACAAAAAACGTAAAGAAATATATGCAGTTGCATTTTGATAATAAAGGCGATTATTCCCCTTATCTTTGGCGCGTATTTGTCTTGAGTAAATGGTTTAAAACGAACAAGTTTAAATAAGGATAATGGAAAGATTTCAATTTGGTAAAAACTGGATAAGTTTTTTAAAAAACTTATCAGAGGACAGGATTATAAATTCTAAAAAAAGTTTACTCTCCATGCTTGGAATAGGATCTCTTGAAGGGAAATCATTTCTTGATATTGGAAGTGGGAGTGGCTTATCTTCCTTATCCGCTAAAAGAGCTGGCGCTAATGTTTATTCTTACGATTATGACATGCAGTCTGTTGAGTGCACTAAAGAGCTTAAAAGACGCTATTTTAACTCAAATAAAGATTGGAAAATTGAACAAGGTTCAATATTAAACGAGCAATACTGTAAAGAGCTTGGGCAATTTGATGTTGTGTATTCTTGGGGTGTTTTACACCATACTGGAAATATGTATGAAGCATTGAAAAATGCAGATATTTGTGTTAAGAAAGATGGATATCTATTTATTGCCATTTACAATGATCAAAGACTACAGTCCCGAATTTGGACTAGCATTAAAAAAACATATGTACAAGTTCCTATTTCAAGACCTTTACTTATTTTGTTTGGTTATGTAATATTTTGGCTTCCATTTTTTGTTTTAGGTCTTTTTCAACTGAACCCTTTTAAAAGGTGGAAAGATTATAAGAAGAGAAGAGGGATGTCTCCTCATCATGACCTTGTAGATTGGATGGGTGGGTATCCATTTGAAGTTGCAAAACCTGAAGAGATAATTCATTTTTATTTGAAAATGGGTTACAGATTAAAACGTTTAAAGACCTGTGGGGGTAGATTAGGATGTAATGAATTTGTTTTTAAGAAAATAAAATAAAAAAAATGCTTTGTTATATAAAGCTCAAGACAAAAATTTTTGAAATATAAAAAAATAAAAATAATCTTTGTTTTACCGCACCTAAAGGCTGGAGGTGCTGAGCGAGTAGTTTCATTTCTATTTATGCAAATGGACAAAAGTATCTACGATTTAAACTTACTTGTTTTAGGGTCAAGAAAAGACAATCATTATAAAGTTCAAGAAAACAATGTGCATTATTTGAACATTGATCGCTTAAGAGGCTCTTTTGTTGGAATAATTAAATTTTTAAGGAAGAATAAACCAGATATTGTTTTTAGCAGTATTGGACACATCAATATTTATTTTGGTTTAATTAAAACCTTTTTTCCGAGAGTAAAATTTATAGCAAGAGAAGCAAGTATTTATTCAAGTGTTGGAAAGTTTCACAAAAGACCAAAACTGCCAAAAATAATTACGAAAAATTGTTATCAAAAGCTTGATGCCATAATTTATCAATCAGAAGATATGAGGAAGGATTTCGAGCAAGTTTTTTCAATTTCTTCGCATAAAGGTATACTAATTCAAAACCCGATTACTTTATCACCAAACCCTGTTATTAAATCTGAAATAAAGAACACTCCTAAGATTTTTAAATTTATTATTGTAGGTAGTTTAATTGAAAGTAAAGGACATCTTAGAGTATTTCAATCATTAAAAAAACTTAATTTTGATTTTACCCTAGAAATTATTGGTGAAGGCCCTTTAAAAAAGACCTTAAAAGACCAAGTAACCCTCTTAGGAATGAATGATCAAATCCATTTTAGAGGACTAGAAAAAGACATGAATAAGGTGTATGCTTCTGCAGACTTTTTGATTCAAACTTCTTATTTTGAAGGATTTCCAAACGCAGTTCTAGAAGCGCTTTCATTTGGAGTGCCATGTATTATTTTCGAAGCTCCTGGAGGTCATAAGGAAATGATTTCAGAGGGAATGAATGGATTTATAATTTCGAATGAAAATAATGCAGAAGTCGTAATTGAAAAAACAACACTACATGATTGGGATAGGGTGGAAATTCAAAGCGATGTTTTATCACGTTTTGGGCCAAAAATTATAATTAAACAATATGACAGATTGTTTCAAAACATAATAAAAAAATGAAAATTCTAATCACAGGAGCTGCCGGATTTATTGGAGCCAATCTTTGCGAGTATATGCTTGAAAAAGGATATACAGTTGTTGGTTTAGACAATTTTGCAACCGGTCATGCTCATAATTTAAAGGCATTTAAGAAGCGCGCTAACTTCTCTTTTATAGAAGGAGATATCCGAAATTTAGAAACTTGTTTGGAAGCAACTAAAAATGTAGACTACGTATTACATCAAGCAGCATTGGGTTCAGTTCCTAGATCTATACTAGATCCAATAACCACGAATGAAGTAAACGTTAATGGGTTTTTGAATATGCTGGAAGCCAGCAAACAAAATAACATTAAACGTTTTGTTTATGCCGCTTCATCTTCTACTTATGGCGATTCTAAAGCGTTACCTAAGATTGAAAAGAACATAGGCAAGCCCTTATCACCCTATGCGATTACTAAGTATGTAAACGAACTTTATGCGGATATTTATAGTTCAGCTTATGGGCTACAAACTATTGGCCTTCGATATTTCAATGTTTTTGGAAGAAGACAAGATCCAAATGGAGCATATGCTGCTGTAATTCCCAAATTTGTAGGCCAGTTCTTAAAGGGAGAATCTCCTCAAATTAATGGAGATGGTTCCTTTTCACGAGATTTCACCTATATAGACAATGTAATTCAAATGAACCATTTGGCAATAGAAACCAAAAATGCTAGGGCAATTA
>Ga0209223_10003219_pt1 | contig 15660 bp, 15 predicted proteins | sample COG_06_FD_184750 | JGI IMG/M metagenome (GOLD analysis project Ga0209223, IMG submission 184750) | Pelagic Microbial community sample from North Sea - COGITO 998_met_06 (SPAdes) (version 2) | ecosystem: Environmental > Aquatic > Marine > Neritic zone/Coastal water | place: Helgoland, sampling...
TTATAAAAATAGATTTCCCTACCCATCAAAATTTGCAATTAGAGTTACAATATTAATAAATCATATAGTCTATTCTTTATTTTATATTCAATATATTTTGAAAAAATTAAAATTTTGGAAACAATAATAATTTTATAATTAACTTTTGATGAAATTCTTAATTAATATAATTTATCTACTCTATTCTAAATTAATTATTTTAGAAATTATAATCAGATCAAACATATTCTCTAATACAAGATTATTATATTCAGGATGGGATGGTGGATTTGGTTTTGGAGATCATGTAACTTTTTGTGTAAATATCAAATCAAAGTTAAATAAAAATTCAAAATTATTTTGCTATAGTAATCAACAATTTGAAACAGCAAAATTTTTTTATGAAAAAAAATATTTAATTAAGTCTATATTTTCAATACCAAAATTTTTAAACACATCAATCATAGGTCTTTATTTTTTAGGAAAACATAAAAACTTTAAACCTCAAAAATTAATGAGCCCTCATAATAAAAAGTTGAAGATAACCCTTTACTATGGAACAAATGAACAAATCAAATATATAAAAACTAGACTAAATAAATTTGAAGTTTCAGCAAAATTAAAGAAGGTGCTTGAGGATAAAACTATTGTATTGTTTATTAAAAATTTTTCTCATATTAAAACAATGAATAAAAATATTAATTTTCAAGTTCGTCAAACTAGAAATTTGGATAAAATTTTTAGATTATTAAATTTTTTAAAAAAAAAATTTAAAATAGTAATATTAGGAAACAGAGATGATAATTTCATAAAAATAATCGGTGATAAAAAGTTAATTGATAATAAAAAAATTTTTTTATTTGATGACTTGTCAGAAAATTATTCAATAGCTGACCAAGTATATTTAGCAGAAAATGTATCAGGTTATGTAGGTAATGGCTCAGGCGCAATGGTTTTTTTTGATATTTTAAAAAAGAAAGTATTATTAATAGACTTTATGTATATGGAAAATTTAAAATTCTGGAAAAAAAATAGAAACTATCTTTTTAAAAAAGCTTTAAATAAAGAGACTAATAAAGCAGAAATATTCAACTATTATAAAAGATATGATGCAAATAAATATAAAATTATTGAAAATAATTTTGAAGAGATTATTAAGTCTATTAAAAAAATTAAACTTTAAAATATAATAATCTTTGTGAATAAAAAAAACTTATACAATCTTGAAAAAAAAGCTAAAGAGCTAAGAGTTGAAACATTAAAAGCCTTTATAGAAAAAGGAGAAGCACATTTAGGTGGAAGTTTCTCAATGATAGAGTCTTTGATATTCTTATATGAGAAAATCTTGAAGACTAATGATAAATTTATTTTAAGTAAAGCTCATGCTTCATATCCACTATGTCTACTTTTACGTAAGAAAGGTTTAAAAACAAAACTATCTACACATTTAGAAATTGACGAAAAAAATGGAATTTTTTGTACAACAGGAAGTTTGGGTCACGGTCTTCCAATATCTGTGGGAATGGCATTCTCAAAAAAATTACAAAAAAAAAAAGGTAAAGTTTACGTAATGATAAGTGATGGCGAATGCCAAGAGGGAACTACTTGGGAAAGTCTTTTAATCGCATCAAAGCATCAACTAAAGAATCTAATTATTTTAATTGACTATAATAAAATTCAAGCACTAGATAAACTTAAGGATGCTTTGCCTCTTGATAATTTGAGTAAAAAATTAAGATCTTTTAACATAAATACTATTAACATATCTAATGGGCACTCTTTTAAAGAGTTACATGTAAAATTTAAAAAAGTTGAAAAATCAAATAAACCTACTGCAATTATTTTAAATACAGTTAAAGGTAGGGGTATTAAAGAATTTGAAAACGATCCTGTGTGGCATGCAAGAAAATTAAGCCACGATGAAATTTTAATCGCAAAAAAAAGGTTAGGAATTTTATGAGAAGAAGATTTGGCAAAATGTTAAGTGAGTTAGCAAAAAAAGATAAAAAAATAATACTAATAGTTGGTGATATTGGTTATGGAATATTTGATGATTTCAGAAAAAATCATTCAGATAGATTTTTTAATTTAGGAATTTGTGAGCAAAGCATTATTGGTTTTGCTTCTGGAGCTGCTTTAGAAGGATTAAAGCCATGGGTTTATACTATAACACCGTTTTTAATAGAGAGGCCTTTTGAGCAAGTAAAATTAGATATAGATCAACAAAAAGCAAACGTGAACTTAGTTGGATATGCAGATTATCCCTCGTTAGGTCCAACACATGCGGAATTAAATGCAAAAAAATTAATGAGCTTAATGAAAAATATTAAATCTTTCTTTCCTAAAGATAGTAATCAAACTGAAAAATTTTTGTTAAAAAGTCATAAAATAAAAGGACCAACATTTATGAGTTTAAAAACAGATAGGAAATTAAATCGAAACTGGTAAATGTCAAAATATAATAAAGAATTAAGATTTTTAAGATCAAACCATACTAGCACTAAAAGAAATTATCTTGAGAGAATGAATGATGACAAGATATTTTGCATGTTAGAAGCTAAAAAATATGGGAAGAATTATTGGGATGGAAAAAGAAGATTTGGATATGGTGGATATAGATATATTCCTAATAGACTAACAAAGGTTGCAAAAAAAATAATAAAAAAATTTAATCTAACAAATAAGTCAAAAATTTTAGATGTGGGATGTGGTAAAGGTTACTTGCTGTATGAAATAAAAAAAATACTTCCTGATGCAAAAGTTATAGGAATTGATTCATCTTACTATGCAATTAAAAATGCAAAAAAAGAGATCAAAAAAAATATTTTTTTAAATAAAGCTGAAAAAAAATATCCTTTTAAAAGTGAACATTTTGATTTGACTATAAGTTTTGGTTGTTTTCATAATCTAGAAATAAATAATTTGAAAAAAGCATTGAATGAAATTCAAAGAGTTTCTAAAAATAGTTATGTTATGGTGGAAAGCTATAGAAATGAAAAAGAACTTTTCAATTTACAATGTTGGGCTTTAACTTGTGAAAGTTTTTTTTCTAAAAAAGAATGGGAATGGTTATTCAAAGAATTTGGTTATAATAGGAATTACGAATTTATATATTTTGAATAATTTTAAACAAAAGAAACTTTTGAGGATTTTGCCAGATTTTTTTCAAAATTATTAGTTTTATTTTTAGTTTCTGTAAAAAATTTATTTCTAAAAATTAAATAGTTCTCAATATTTTCTATCATCTCAATTTTATTAAAAACCATCTCATCCAAAATAAAATGAAGTTCTTTTTTATGTTTTAAAGCTCTTTTATAAATTATTTTTCTTTTTTTATTTTCTAAAGGTAAAGAAAAGGTAGACAACATTACAATTCCATCTACTTTAACTTCATTTGATATTAAAGTATTTAGAGTTATTGGATTTTGTGCTTGCAAAACTTCAGTAGGTGATAAATAAAATTTTCCTTTTAAATTATCAGTTACATAATTTTTCATAAGTATATTCTGAATTGAAGATGGATATAAAACGCCATTAATTGGTTTTAAATTAATGTAACCAGCATATCTTTTAATTTTTTTCATATTTCATTAAATATTTAAATCCAATTTTAGTCATTAATTTTGTATTTAATGGTCTATAGAATTGAGGAATATTTCTATGTGATTTTACATTCACGTCGTATGGTGAAAGAAGACTTTTAAATCTACAATTTAGTGAAAATCTTGTTTCTGTAGAATTATTAATAGTATTTCCATGAAGTATTAAGGGAGAAAAAACTAAAACCTGACCAAATTTAATATTTATAAAATGAAATAATTTTTTATTTTTATTATAAATATTTCTGGTTGTTAGATTATTTGTTTTTAAAACTATTTCATTCAGTTTTTTATTATGATGTGGATTGGTAATAAACATTGATTTAGTTGATTTAGCGCTTACCAAAGGTATCCATACCACAAGTTGGAATGGGCTTTCTCCGGCATATATATCTGAATGCATATCTAAAAGAGAGTCTGGATCTTTTGGCATTTGTATTGATAGATTAATTTTTTTTTGCATTGCGACTTCATTGCCAATTAGATTATCTAAAACATTTTTTGAAATTGAATAATAAATATTATCAATATCTTTTACTTTATTAATAGAATTATAAATTTTAAACCTGATAGCATTAACACTTTTTTTTGAGACATATTTATGAAAGTGATTTAAGATTTTTTCATCTTCAAGTTTTTTAAGTTTTTTATTGCTTTTTTTTATTTCATTAACAATTATTTTTCTTAAATCTTTTACTAAACCAGTTGTGTCATCAAAAATTATATATCCTCTTTTTTCAAATTTGCTTTCAATAATATCTTTTTTCATATTTTTTTTAATACATTCTAATTCAAATCAAAAGATTCTAAAAAATATTTATTTTTCTTTAAAGTGCTAATATTGCTCCATTTTTCCTCAAATGAATCTTTAAAATTTCCTTTATCAAATTCATTTAGTAAATCATTAATTGCATCATTAACTTTATATTTGAATTCAAAATTTAATAATCTTTTAATTTTATCAGAGTTGATGTGATAAGATCTGGGATCAGAACTTTCTTCAATTTTAATTTCTATATCTTTACTATATCTTGATTTCATTAAAGATTTTATCATTTCTGCAATCTCAATTATCTTCAGATTTTCTGATCCAAGATTAAATATTTCTCCATTAAATTCTGAAATATTCTCAAATATTATTTTTTCATATAAATTACACATATCTTCTATATGGCAATTTGGTCTTCTTTGTTGTCCTCCGAAAACTTTTATAAATCCTTTATTAAAAGCAAAATTTGTTAAAATATTTACTGTCAAATCAAATCTCATTTTTTCACTATATCCGCAAACTGTCGCTGGTCTAATAGTTACTCCATGAAAATTACTATCTATATATTTATTTAATACTGGCTCACATAAAGCCTTAAATTTATTATAATCAGTTATTGGAAGCAAGGGATGGTCTTCCTTGACCTCGGGCTGATCTGAAACACCATAAACAGAACATGTAGATGCATATATAAACTTTTTAACACCATGGGATTTGGAAATTTTTACCAATGGTTCAAATGCAGTAAAATTTATTTCTTTTGAAATCTTGCTATTTAACTCAAACGTAGGATCGTTTGAAATACAAGCTAAATGAAGAACAACATCTATTTTGTTTTTTTTAATTACCTCTTCAAAACTCTTTATATCTCTTAAATCTTTTTTATGATAATAAAAATTTTTTTTTTTTGGTAAATGATCGTCTCCAAATAAAGAAATATCATAATTATGAATATTAATATTCATATTTTTTGAAAGTAATCTGTAAATCAATCTTGTTCCAACATAACCCGAGCCACCTGTAATTATTAAATTCATTTTAATTTAAATATTTAAACCAGTTTTTAGTTACTTTCTTTATTTTTGATTTTGTCCATAAAGGGCTTTTTTTCCAATATGATGAGTTCTTTAATACATCATTTAATCCAATTTCTAAAGAAATTTTAGGTTTCCATTTAAGTATTTTTTTTGCTCTTCTTATGTCTGCGTGAGTAATATCAGGTTCGCCTGGTCTTTTGGGTATAAAAGTCATCTTACCACGTAAGATTTTAACCATTTCTAAAATTGATCTTGGTTTTCCACTGCCTATATTAATAATTTTATTTTTTACATTCTTTTTTGAAGCGGCAAAAAAAGCTTCAACAACATCATTAACATGTATGAAATCTCTTTTTTGTTTTCCACTCCCAATAATTGTAAAAGGATAATTAGACAATTTTTGTTTTATGAAAACACCAAGAGCTGCTCCGTATGCAGAATTTGTTCTGGATCTTGTCCCATATACATTAAATAATCTTAATGAGACATAAAAAATTTTATATGTTTTTGCCCAGTGCTGAATAATTTGTTCACCTAAATTTTTTGATAAAGCATATGGATACATGGTATTGATACTATCTTCTTCTTTAGTTGGTGTTTTTTTTGGAATTCCATAACAAGATGAAGAAGCTGCATAAATTATTTTTTTTACATTATGCTTTCTCATTGACTCTAAAACATTTACCGTACCCATTATATTTGATTGAAGATAATCAATTGGTTCCTCTATAGAAGGCACAACATCAGAAAGAGCGGCTAAATGATAAACTAGATCTACAGACTTAAACTTAGTTTCAATATTTTTAAATTTGTTAATATCACACTTATAAAATTTTAATTTTTTTGAATTTATTGAATTTTTTAAATTTTTTAAAGATCCATCTTTTATATTATCTAATATTATTATCTTAGAAATTTTTTTACTTTTTACGAGAAAATCAGTCAAATGACTTCCAACGAATCCTGCGCCTCCAGTAATTAAAACTTTCATATTTATTTTAATATATACTTTAAACTTTTAAGTAAATTTATAAATTTAATTGATTTTTCATTACCAAAACCTTCTAAAACTTGTGTGGTAGCTAGTGATGATAAGAATAAAGAAATTTTTGGATCTTTTGGAAAAACTAAATTCATAATTGAAAAAATTGCCATAAACGCGTCCCCAGATCCCACTTTATCTATTACATGTGTTGCAAAAGCTGGGCAAGAAGTAGTCTTATTACTTTTTAAGTTATAATGAAAAGATCCGTTTTTACCAGCTGTAACAATTAAGTTTTGAATTTCTAATTTTTTGGATAATTTCGAAATTAGTTTTTTAATATCCTCATTTCTATTTCTCATTTCATGTCTTAACTCAACCTCATTTATTATTGCGCAGTCAATTTTTTGATATTTACTTATTGTATGATAACCAATATTTCCTGAGTTAAGTTGAGTGTTTATAATAATATTTTTTTGTTTAGATAAAATTGATGCTATTTTACTACTAATAAAACCATGTCCATAATCTGAAACAATCGTAAAATCATTTTTATTTACACTATCTTTTATTTTTTTTAAAAATATATTCTCTTCCTTACTTGATAATTTTTTATCATCAAAATTATATAGACCTAATAATTTATTGTTTGTTGAATTATCTATAATTTTTGTCTTAATAATTGTTTTTGAATTTTTTTTTAAAAAAAAATTACATTTTGTTTTTTTTGATAGTTTATTTTTAATAAAATTTAACTTATTGGCTTCACCACTCATAAAAGAAATTAATTCATTTTTCTTAGTAAAATCCTCTAAATTATTACAAATTGCTGCAGAACCACCAATATAATTAATTTCTTTTAAAATTTCTAAGTTTAAAATTGCTTCTTTTCCTGATTTTCCTAATGCATTTGTAAAAATAAACTTATCAATTATGATTTCACCTATTACAAGAATATTGATGTTTTTAATTAATTTATCAATTTTATAAAATATTTCATCAAATTGATAATTTTTTTTTACATAAGATAAAATTTGTTTTTGATCTTTATCAAAATTTGAAATTTTATTTAACAAAACAGATGAGCTAAAAGTTTCTTGAGTTCCAAAGATTATTTTACCTTTAACGTTTTTAACTGCTTCAACTTCATCATTTATAAAGCCAGTAAAATCTTTTTTTAAATTTTTATAATCAGGTCCTTTAAAATAAAAATTTGGTCTTATTTTTTTAATATTATTTACAGAGTTGGGTGAGTCACTTATTATTAAATAATTAATTAGATTTATTGATGACAAAATTTCTAGTCTCTGAGATAAATTAAAATATGGTCTTCCAGGACCTTTATTTACGTATTTATCTGAAGTAACACTAACAATTAATATATCTCCATAAGTTTTAGCCTCTTTAAAATGATTTAAATGACCTACATGATATAAATCAAACACACCGTGACACATAACAATTTTTTTTTTGCTATTTTTTAATTTTTTTAAAATTTCTGGATTAATTAATTTTTTCATTATAAACTAATTTGTATATATAATTTAAAATTAATTGATATACAATAATACTAAAACCTACTACTGCTCTGCAATTTTATTAAATGAAATATTGATAAGTAAAAGTAAAATACTTTTTTTAATAAACTGAAAGTAGGTTAATTATAAAAAAAGTAATTATTGAGAAATTAAATTGAAAAAAAAAATAGATAAAAAAGTCTTAATTACTGCTGGAAACAGTAACATTGGCTCCGATTTAGTTAATTACTTTCTTAAGAAAAATTATAATGTTTTTGAAACTTACAGATTAAAAAAAAATAAGTTTACTCACACAAAATTATCTCATTCAAAATTTGACTTTAAAGGTGAATTTAAACTTGCAGAAAATTTTGACCTGTTAATACATTGTGCTTCTTTAACTCCGTATAAGAATAAAATTTCCAAAAAAAAAATGAATTTAAATTTAGAAGGATTAAAAAAAATACTCTATTCTAATAGCAATTTTAAAAATATAGTTTTGCTTTCGACAGTATCAGTTTATGGAAAAATCAATAATAAAATTTTACATGAAAATACAACTAGAAATAATGTCAATGCTTATGGAGTTTCAAAATTTAAAATGGAGAAAATATTAACTAATTATTGTAAAAAAAATAAAATTAATTTTTTAATTTTAAGATTACCTGGGGTTGTAGGAAATTTTCAATCTGATGTAAATTTTATGAATAATTTAGTACAAAAATTTTCAAATAATAAAATTGTCAAATTTAATAACCCAAATAGTTACTTTAATAATATTGTTCATACTGAGAGTATCTGCAAAATTTCAGAAAACTTGATGTTGGGAGATAAAAATAAATGTAAAAATAAAATATTCAACCTGGCATCTTTAAAACCAATCATATTGAAAGATTTGGTTAACCAAATAAAAACAAAATTAAAAAGTAAATCGATAGTTAAAATACTTGAGCCAAATAATTCTTTTATAATATCTACAAAAAAATCTGAAAAATTTAAGATACCTTTAATGACCACTTCAAAATGTATTAAAAAAAATATTAAATTTATTCTAAAATTTTATTGTTAATTGTCTTATTAACTATATATATACACGCATGTTTTATCTTGGAATTAATTACTATGGTCATAACACTTCATGTGCCTTAGTTAAAGATGGAAAATTAATATACGCATCAGAAGAAGAAAGATTTTCAAGAAAAAAAAATGACGGATCTTTGCCACTAAAATCAATAAAAAATTGCTTAAAAACTTTTAATTTGACAATAAACGATATAGATCAAATATATGCGGCTACAGTGCCCCATAGACTTATTAAGGAAAAATATTTTAAATATACTGCTAATCAATTTCCTAAAGCATATGATCTTTTTTTTGATAAAAAATCAATAAATAATTTAAAATATCTTGTTAACATTGAGGAAAAAATTAAAAAAAAACTCAATTTTAAAAAAAAAATTAAATTTGTAAATCATCACTATTGCCATTTGGCATCAGCTCACTTTTTAAGTGGTTTCAAAGACTCTTGTTGTGTTTCAATTGATGGCTTAGGAGAAATTGAGTCAGTTGCAATAGGTCAAGCAAATGGCAATAAAATAAAATTAATAAATAGTGTTGATTTCCCTCATTCATTAGGAATGTTTTATTCTGCAATTACTCATTTTTTAGGTTTTAAAGCAATGTCTTCTGAGGGTACAGTAATGGCACTTGCAACTTTTGGAAATTTTAATGAAAAAATTTCTAATCAGAAATCAACATATTATAAAAAAATAAAAGAAATGATAAGCATTAAAAAGAATTTAAAAATTCAAATTGATTTATCATGGTTTAACTTTCCTTTTACAATGCAGGGATGGGTAAGTGATAAATTTATAAAATATTTTGGTAAACCAAGAAAAGAGGGCTCAAAAATTTCAAAACATCATAAAAATATTGCCGCAGCATTGCAAAAAGTTTTTGAAGAAATTTACATAGAAATCATAATTCAAGCTAGTAAAAAGATAAAATCTAAAAATTTAACTTTATCTGGTGGCTGTGCATTAAATTGTAAAGCAAATGGGCTTATTCTATCAAATACGAAATTTAAAGATATCTATATCCAGCCCGCATCTCATGACGCAGGTCTTGCTATTGGTGCAGCATACTTGGGATATCTATCGAAAAATAGAATAAATAATAAAAACTTTCAAAGATTTGATCATACTTACTTTGGTCCAGAATATTCACTACAACAAATTAAAAAAACTTTAATAAAAATAGGTTTAAAATTTGAAAAACTTCAAAATAGTTCTTTAGATTGTGCGAATAAACTTAAAAATGGAAAAGTTGTTGGATGGTTTCAAGGTAAAATGGAATTTGGCCCAAGAGCTCTCGGAAATAGATCAATATTATCTGCACCTTATCCAAATAATAAAAAAAATTATATAAATAACAAAATTAAACATAGAGAAAATTTTAGGCCATTTGCTCCTGCTATTTTAGAAGAAAAAATATCAACATATTATAAAATAAATATCAGATCTCCTTTTATGTTAATTGCAACTTTTTTAAAAAATCAAAGGTATAGAAAAAAAATTGAGGCCACTCTTCACAATGACTTAAGTGCTAGAGTCCAAACTGTTTCGCTAAAAAATAATATAAAGTTTTATAAAGTAATAAATAATTTTTACAAAATTACTGGGGTACCAGTAGTTCTAAATACATCCTTTAATGATAAAGGCGAACCAATGGTTTGTAGCCATATTGATGCTCTAAAATCTTTTTATAAGACTAATTTAGATTATCTTTATTTGGAAGACTATTTAATTGAAAATTCAAGATATAATTTAAATAAAATAAAAAATTTTTACAAACTGTAAATAAAGTATATCAATTATCTTAAGAATAAAATACAAGAAAAGTATTTCTTAATAAATAAAAAACTAAACAATGAAAAAAATTCTTATAATTGGAGGTGGTTTTGCAGGATGCTCTTCAGCTGAGATACTTTCGAAGTTACCCAATACAAAAATAACACTTATAGAAAAGAGTAAAACTTTAGGGGCCGGAGTAAGAACTTACTTTAATGGAGGGCACCCTTTTACTTTTGGTCCTAGACATTTTTTAACAACAAAAATAGAGGCTTATGATTATATAAAAAAGTTTTTAAAACTCAGAAATGTAAATTATCACCAATTTATTAGCTACGTGAGACAAGATGATAATTTTTATAATTATCCATTAAATACAAAAGATTTAGAACGTATGCCAGATAAAAAGAAAATTAAAAATGAAATAAAACTAGCTAAAAATGTTGCTCAATCAAAAAATTTAGAGGAGTTTTGGATAAGGTCAGTTGGTAAAACTCTTTTTGATAAAACAATCAAAGAATATAATAAAAAGATGTGGCAAGTGAACTCTTGTAAAGAAATCGATAGTTTCAAGTGGTCACCTAAAGGATATACAATTAAAAAAGGAAGTCAGGCTGCTTTTAATGATAGAATATCGATGTATCCAACTGAAAAAGATGGTTATAATTCTTATTTTGACTTAATTCCAAAAATAAAAAATGTAAAAATAAAGTTTAACTCTTTAGTAAAAAAAATAAACTTTAAAAAGCGCTTTGCCATTGTAAATAACAAAAAATATAATTTTGATATTTTAATTAATACAATTGCTCCTGATACAATATTTAATTATAAATTCGGTGAACTTAAATTTATAGGCAGGGATCTACATACCTTTGTACTGCCTGGAGAATATGCATTTCCAAAGGATGTATTTTTTATTTATTTTCCTAATAATGAAAAATTTACTCGACTAGTTGAATATAAAAAATTCACAAGACATAAGTCAAAAAATACAATTATAGGAATGGAAATACCTTCTAAAAACGGAAGATTTTATCCAGTACCAATATTAAGTGAACAAAAAAAAGCTAATAAGTACTTTAAATTATTTCCTGAGTGGTGCTATTCTATTGGTCGAGCAGGGACTTATAGATATGAAGTTGATATTGATGATTGTATCTTGCAATCTCTTGATATCGAAAAACAAATTAAATCAAACAATTATCAAGGACCTAGAGTTAATGGTGATCAATATCAAATGAATGACTAAAATCATAAATCAGTCATATAAAATAAAAAAAATTATCCCATTAAAAATTAAAATTTATAGATTTATATCAAAGTTAATCGTCAATATAATTTTTCCATTTGAAAAAAGTCTGTTTCGAAATTCTTTTTCCCAATATCTAAAAACATACCAAAATCTAAATATCAACAATATAGCTTTAAAATTTAAAGATGGTAATGAAAGGCTCTATTTGCATAATAATTCTCAATTTATTGGAGAAAAAGATTTAGTTAACTGGATAGATACATTTTCTGAAAATGATACTTTTTATGATATAGGAAGTAACGTTGGGCATTTCTCAATTTATGCTGCCAAGAAAAATATAAAAACATATTGTTTTGAAGGTCATTTTGGAAATTTAAATGATTTTATTTACAATATTCACTTAAATGACGTTGCAAAAAAAATTTTCTTGATACCAACATTGTTAGGTGAAAAAAATGAAAGTGCATATTTTTTCTTAAGAGATTTTTTGGCTTCAACTGCGAGATCAGAGATTGATCATAAAAAAAATATTTTTAAATCTCAAGAAACTGAAGCATTAAAATTAAACACAATAACAATGAGATTAGATTTCTTTATAGATAATGAAATTATTCCTAAGCCGTCAAAGATTAAGATTGATGTTGATGGTGCAGAATATTTTATTTTGAAAGGTTTAGGCAAATATCTCAACGATGTGGACGAGATTTTAATTGAGATGTTTAATAGAGAGAGGGATGATTGGCGTATAGTGCAAAATTTTAAATATTCAAAAAAAATTAGTACAAAGACAATTGATGAAGATTTTTTTTCAGACATTAAAGGATACAATCCATATTTTGAAGAGATCCAAGATCTATTAAGAAACAAGAATTTTGTACAAATACAATCTTACGGTAATAATATAATTTTCAAAAAAAAAATAAATTAATTCAATTTTAAAGTTTTTATTAAATAATTATCAAAATGATCTGATAAATATTTACTTCCTTGGATAGTTAGATGTGTGGGGTCCCTAAAAAATAATTGTTTATTATTCTTCAAATACACTTTGCATAATTCAGTTTCATTCGAACATAATTTAAAATATGGTTCATAATAAATTATAGATCTGCCATTATTATATTTAATAAATTTTTTAACTTCATCAGATAATAAATCTAAAGTCCTAGATTCTCTATCCTCAGTGATGTTAATATAGCATTTTTTTGAATATTTAAGACAATCAATTGGATGTGGACCCTTTGAAATATGTGGTATAGCACCTAGAATTAAAATATTTATTTTTTGTAGATTGCGATTGTTTTCGAATTTTTTTAATTTAGATAAATTAAATTTTAATATATCTAAATCTTGAAATGTTTGAACAACGAAAGAATAATAAATTACGTTAAATTTAAAATCAATTTTGTCGTAATATTCAAAAAATTTAGACTTTTTTAAATTGGTTCCAGGTATATGACTAAAATAAGCATTTTCTACAAGCCTTGAGTTTTGAAACATTTCTAAAAAATTACCCGCATAGCTATTACCTTCAATAAAGAAAAAATTATCGTTATTATCTGAATTATGCTTAAATTTACAGTTATCTAAGTTAGAATTTACACACTTATAATAAACCCTTGAAAATTTTTTAGAATGCTCCCAATTAAAAACTTTTTCAAAATAATTAAATTTTAAAACAAAATCTTTAATCAAAAATTTATTGTTAAAAATATAAAGCAAAGAAACAAAAATTATCAGTGAAGCAAAAATGAACCTATAATTAAATATAAAATTTCTATTTAAGTATGAAATATTTTTAAATTTTTTTTCAATAAGATTATATGTCAACCAAGACATCAAGATTGTAAGTAAAAAAATAAATAAAGAAGAAATAAATGATATTTCAAAAAAATATTTTGACAAAAATATTATTGGTAAATGCCATAGATAAAAAGAATAAGAAATCTTACCTATAAAATTTATAAATTTACTATTGAAATAATTTTTTTTTTCAAAAGTAACTATATAAATAGATGCAAAAAAGATAGTTATTAAATTTATCAAAGCAAAATTTTTAAGATCGCCTAGAGACAATATAATTAGAAGAATTAATATGGAAAAATTTGCCAAAAAATTATTTTTTTTTATTCTTTCATCTAAAAAAAAAATTAGTGACCCTAATAAAAATTCCCATAATCTAAAAATTGGAAAATAAAAAGCAAGACTATGATTTTTATCGAATAAATATACAAATAAAAACAATGATAAAAATAATATTAAGACAAGCGTATATAAATAAATGTCATTATTTTTAATTTTTTTAAAACTAATAATTAATAAAAACAAAAAAGGAAAAATTATATAAATTTGAGATTCTACTCCCAAGGACCAAGTGTGTAAAAAAGGATTACCAATATCTTTGAAGTAGTCATTCCCACCTAAATAATAAGCAATATTAGAATAGCCAAATAATGAATAAAAAAGATTTTTTAAATTTGTTAAAAAATGTTCAAGAGGAATAATTAATAAAAATGCCAAAGACATAAAAACTAAGATAAAAATTAAATTTGGATAAACTCTTTTAAATCTTTTGATGTAAAATTTTAAAATTGTATGAAGTTTGTTGCCGTTCCAATTTTTAACTAAGCTCTGAGTGATAACATATCCTGATATCAAAAAAAAAATATCTACTCCTAAATATCCATTTTTAAAATACTCGAAATCTAGATGAAAAAAAAATACAGATAAAACAGAAAGAGCTCTTAATGAGACAATCTGCCTTTTAAAAGAAAGATTATAAAAACTCGACATCTTATTTACTTATAAAGTAAAAAACTCTTTCCACATGTACCCATTATATGCCAAGGTTCAAAAAAAATTTTGTTTTTTTTTAGTAAATCCTTTACTACTTTTGGATTTCCTTTTCTTGGATCACCATTATAGACATTGTAGTAATCGTCGACATATAATATAGTCCCATTAACCATAAATTTTAATGCAAAGCTAAGACTTTCTTTTATGCTTTTTTCTAAATCACAATCTAAGCTTATGAAAGATACTCTTGTTTTGTTTAACTTAAATTTATTTATTAATTGTTTATTTAAAGAATCTTCATAAAACCCCTCATAAACATAAATTTTACGGTATTTTTTATATTTAGAAACTAACCTTAAAAAATTGTTCTTATTGGTTTTTAAAAGACCAGGAGAAAAATATTTATTTTGTTGTTGATTATTTTTTTGATCAGGTAAACCCTGGAAACTATCAAAGGCATAAAAGTCTTGCTTGATATTTTTAATTATTGACTCTCTTAAAGCGTATCTAAAGGTTCTTGCTTGATGACATCCAAATTCAAAATATGAACCCTTAATACTGTTAGCTAACAAAAAGTCGTAAGCTTTCTGAAAAAAATTATATTTTTCTTTATGTCTATAAGTTTGATTATATTGTATTGAGCTTTTTTTAGATTTCTTAATAGTTAAATCTATCCAAGGTTCTTTTAATATGGTTTTTATATCTGATTTCATTTGCGCTTTAGATATCAATTTCAAATGTAATTATCAATTATCTTTACTTTTCCAAAAATTTTTTTCAGTGCATAAATCAAGCCAATTGAGCTATTAGTACTGGTCAGCTACACGCATTACTGCGCTTCCACATCCAGCCTATCAACGTGGTGGTCTACCACGGCTCT
>Ga0209223_10003221_pt1 | contig 15656 bp, 14 predicted proteins | sample COG_06_FD_184750 | JGI IMG/M metagenome (GOLD analysis project Ga0209223, IMG submission 184750) | Pelagic Microbial community sample from North Sea - COGITO 998_met_06 (SPAdes) (version 2) | ecosystem: Environmental > Aquatic > Marine > Neritic zone/Coastal water | place: Helgoland, sampling...
TATCTGTAATTGATATATTTATAACATCACCAGCACCTATAGAGTAATAATACTTGTTTTCACCTATTAATCGGATTAATTTTTTATCTTGCTTTTTTTGTATATCCTCAAATTTTGGGAGTGATGCAGTGTTAATCTTATTTAAATCATAGAATTTTAAAGCGACACCCCTTTGTTTTATGCCCATTTTTTTTGGGTCACTTCCCTTGGGCTCACTTTTAAAACCTGTAGAGTTATTACAACCTGCTACTTATAAAAATAAAAGTATGATTCTTAAAAACATAGATTATTCATTATATATAATTGTTAACAAATTAATTATATATAATTTTTAAAAAATCAATACTATCAACCTTGATAAGACTTGTACTTAACAGTTAATTATGACAAAAAAAATTTTAGTAGTTTTAGGAACCCGACCAGAAGCAATTAAATTGTCACTTTTAATCAATAATCTAGTTAACGATAAAAGGTTTGAGACTAAAGTCTGTGTAACTGCACAACATCGTGAAATGCTAGATGACGTTTTAAATTTATTTGAAATCAAGCCTGATTATGACCTTAATATAATGAAAAGTGGAATTGATTTAAATAATACTGCAGCAAAAATATTGACAGGGTTAAATGATATATTAAATCAATTTAAACCTGATGTAGTCATGATCCAAGGAGATACCACAACTGTTTTGGCTGCTGCTTTAGCGTCTTATTACAAACAAATACCAATAGCTCATGTAGAAGCTGGTTTAAGAACTGGTGAGATTTATTCTCCGTGGCCAGAGGAAGGAAATCGTCAAATGACAACTGTTATTACTAAATATCATTTTGCACCCACCTCATCTGCTAAAGATAATCTAATAAAAGAGAATGTTAATAATGATAATATTTATGTTACAGGAAATACTGTAATTGACTCTTTGTTCTGGATCCAAAATAAAATAGAAAAAGATACTGGTTTAAAAGAAAAACTTGATAAAGATTTTTCTTTTATAGACACTCGTAAGCGTATTATATTAGTAACTGGGCACCGAAGAGAAAGTTTTGGGGATGGTTTTCAACGTATTTGTAAAGCTCTTTCAGAAATTGCAAAGAAAAATAAAGATGTACAAATAATCTATCCAGTACATCTTAACCCTAATGTTCAAGAACCAGTTAATAAAATGCTAAAAGATATAGAAAATATTATTTTAATTGAACCTCAAAATTATATTAACTTTCAATATCTTATGTCAAAATCTTATATCATTCTTACAGATTCTGGGGGTATTCAAGAGGAAGCTCCCTCACTTGGGAAGCCAGTTTTAGTAATGCGTGATGTTACTGAGAGACCTGAAGCTGTTGAAGCGGGCACTGTTAAGTTAGTTGGTACAGACATAAATCAAATAGTTAACTCTGTTAACGAACTACTTACCAATGAAGATAAATATAAAAAAATGAGTCAATCACATAATCCTTATGGTGATGGTAAGGCATGCCAGCGTATAGTTGATGTACTTGCAAAATAAAATTAAAAAATATCAATTATTTTTAATAAAGATTTTATAATAAAACTATTTATGAAGAAAAGTTTGATAGCACTCTGTATCTTTTTTTTGATTATAATTTTTTTTACAATTGCTGCTTTAATTCCTAGAAACTCAATTGATTTTACACCATACGGAGGAGATGATTTTGCTCACATCTATATATTCTTAATACTTTCATTTTTGCTTTGTTTTTCTGGGTTAATATATAAAAGATATATTTACCTTATTCTTTTTTCTTATGGTCTTTTTATTGAAATTCTACAGTTTGTGGTGGGTGTTGGTAGAAGTTTTAGTTATCTAGATATTTCATATAACTTTATTGGAATTGGACTTGGTTTAATCTCATATTTTTTATTTAGTAAAATCAAAAAATATTATAAGTGAGTTTATCAAACTATTCATATAATAACTATATAAGTGTATTAATTATAAAATTAGATGAAAATTAATAAAATATCAATAATTGGACTTGGCTACATTGGTTTACCTACTGCAGCTATTTTTGCTTCAAAAAAAATTAAAGTGGTTGGGGTAGATACTAATGAAAAAATTGTAAACACTATTAATCAAGGAAAAATTCATATTGTAGAAAATGATTTAGACTCATTGGTTCATAAGGTTGTAAAGCAAGGTTTTCTTAAAGCTACTACAATACCCGAACCAGCTGACGTTTTTTTTATTACTGTCCCTACTCCTTTTAAAGGAAAAAAATTTAAACCTGATTTAAGTTTTATTATGAATGCATGTAAATCAATCTCATCTAAATTGAAGGTTGGAAACCTTGTGGTTTTAGAATCTACATCACCAGTTGGCACTACAGAAAAAATATCTAATTGGCTAGCTAAAGCGCGTCCAGATCTTACTTTTCCACATACTCATGGAGTAAAATCTAATATTAGAATAGCTTATTGTCCAGAGCGGGTGTTGCCAGGTAAAATTCTTTATGAGTTAGTTCATAACGATAGAATTATAGGTGGTATGACATCAAAATGCTCAGATGTGACATCAAAAGTATATAAATTATTTGTAAAAGGTAAACTTGATTACACAAATCCTCGTACAGCAGAAATGAGTAAACTAACTGAAAATAGTTTTCGTGATGTAAATATTGCATTTGCTAACGAGCTTTCTATTATTTGTGACAAACTTGATATTAATGTTTGGGATTTAGTAAAAATAGCCAACCTTCATCCAAGGGTAAATATTTTACAACCAGGCCCAGGCGTGGGTGGACATTGTATAGCAATCGACCCATGGTTTATTGTTAATAAAAACTCAGCTGATGCTCGACTAATTCGATTAGCTCGTCAAATAAATGATCAAAAATTAAAATGGGTAGTGAGTAAAGTTAAATTAGAAGTAACTAATTATTTGAAGAAAAATCCTACAAAAAAAATTCAAAATATAACAATTGGTTGTTATGGTATTACTTATAAACCAAATATTGATGACTTAAGAGAAAGTCCAGCCTTAACAATTACTCAAAAAATTGCAAAACAACACCCTGGGAAAGTAATTGTATTTGAGCCCAATATAAAAATTTTACCAAAAATACTTAACAATAAAAATTTATATTTAAAAACCTTTAATAAAAAGAATTCATCAGTAGATGTTGCAGTATTATTAGTTGATCATAAACAATTTAAAAATATAAATGTTATAGCAAGGAAAAAAATAGATACCCGTGGGATCTGGAATAAAAATTAATAGATTTTCTATATCAGTAATATTTCTAACAATTATCACAACTAAATATTTTAATCGTATACTTGTTTATTGTTAAAAATGTTTTAAAGTAAACTTCTAGAAATTATTTTATTTATGATTACATCAAAAAATTTAAAAATTCTTGAAGATTATCCTCATTACAAACAGGGTCATGATAAATATAAACAAATTATTGATGAATTAAAAATTGATTACCCAAAAGTAATTGAAATTGGTGGGGGAAAACACCCTCTTTATCCTTGTCATCAAAATTTTACTGTAAACGATATTGACCCAAATGAATTAAGTTTTATAAAAAATTATAAAACTGCTTTATTTGACGTATGTGGAGAAATTCCTTTAGAGCATCATGGAAAGTACGATCTGGTAATCTCTAAAATGGTTCTTGAACACCTACCAGATGGCAAAAAGTATTATGAAAATTTAAAATTACTCCTTAAAAAAGGTGGCATAGGACTAACATATCATCCTACATTATATTCTTTTCCTTTTGTTGTTAATTATTTACTACCTGAGGCTATTGGAAATTTTATTTTTTACTTATTATACAAAACTAAAAATAAAGTTAAGTTAGATGATGGCAAGATGCAGGTAGATAAATTTAAAGCACACTATAATTATTGTTTTTCAACAGACCGAAATATGAATAAAATAAAAAAAATAGGGTTCTCAGATGTAAAAATTATAGGACTATATGGTCACCATTATTATACAAAAATGGCAATTATTCAAAAAATGCATGAAAAAATTACTACATTTTTAATAAAAAAAAAATACAACATCTTTTCAAGCTATGCTTATAGTTTAGTAAAAAAATAAACTATAATCATTTCTATTTAAATATATGATTAAGTTAAATTTTTAATGAACAAGAATGTAAAAATATCTTTAATATTATTATATTTTATATTTTTATTTCCATTAATTTTAACTTTTTTTTTGGGTGGAGGCTCAACATCGAGGGTAATCTCAGGATCATTATCAGTAAGAAATTATGGAGAAATAATTGGAATAGCTTTCGGAATTTTTTTTGTATTCACGCACATTAAATTTTTTTCCAAACATTGTCTCAATAATAAATATCTTAAACCTTTTTTTTATTTATCTTTTATTTACATTGGTTCAACAATCTGGTCAGATTTTAGATTATTAACTTTTTTTAGAGCAACTGAATTTTTTATAATCGGTGTGCTATCTTTAATAGTTTATAATGAATTTAGTACTGTTGATAATAAATTTAATCATAAAGGTTTAAGAAGATATTTGTACCATATAGTCATTATTGGTATTTTAAGTGGATTAATTAAAAGAATTGCTTTTGATGATATTATTATAGAACAAAATTTTTTAGCAGATAATGCACTAGCACTTCTTTTGGCAGGTAGTTTTTTGATATGTTTTTATCAAAATTTTTTTTTAAAAGATAAAAATAAATCTGTGCTTTTTTTATTTATTGGATTGGTATTTTTTTCTTTTTCCTTAACTGCATTAGTAACAACAGTTATATGCATATTTTATTTATATCTTTCAAGATCTGATGATAATAAAAAATATCTATTTTTAATTGCTATATTAATTACATTGGTTATTTATTTTTATATCGGTGACATAAGATTTATAAATGAATTATTGTCCTATGTAAGTTTTAGAGATATTGAAAGAATAGAAACCTTAACAGGTAGAGAGAATATCTGGAAACTAACCCTTGAAGAGCTAGATGGGAGAATTTTAGGTTCTGGATTTGCAACTGACATGCAACTCTTAATGAGTAGATTTATGTTAAATGAAATTAATACAGTTTCATCAGGTCATAATGTTTTCTTGGAAAGTTACATTGCAGCAAAATGGTTGGGTGTGATTGTGGTGATGTACTCTTTTTTCTTCTGGTTTAAAAAAGCAAAAATTTGCTTTCCAAAAGAACATGCAAGTCTTGTGGAATCATTGGTCTTTTTTGCATTAATTTCAGGATTTACTTCGTCAGGTTATGGGGGATCACTAGTATCACATCCTTACATTTTATTCTGGGTAACTTTTACACCACTGATAATATCGAGTAATAATGAAAAAAAATAAAAAATTTAAAGTATGGATGGTTACTAGAATTGACCAAAGTCTTATATTGGCTAAATATTTAAATGATAAAAAGTTATTGGTAAGGTGGGACAGTTTTATAAGGTTAAAAAAAAGTGGTTTTTTAAGATTTTTTTTTCCATACTCCAAAAGAATCCTTGACGATAAATTAACAAAAATTTCAGGAAACCATTACTTGCCTGAAATTATATCTAGAACATTAAATTTTTTTAAATTTAAAAAAAGTATCCTATTTTCTGATATTATTTTAGCAAAGTTGGCAAGATTTAATTCACCAAGAAATTTTGATATTTTACATGGCCAAGGACCATACTCATTAGAAAGTGGTTTATTAGCAAAAAAATTAGGTAAAAAATTTATTTATGAGATTTCAGGTCAGATGGATTTTACTAGAAAAAAACAATTAAAAAATTTATATAAAAAATATAATTTACCTCTGGATTATGGCATTAAGCAATTGGAAAATAGAAGGTTGAAAGAGGCTAAAATTGCTGATGCAATAATATGCCCATCTGAAATGATTTCTAAAGAATTATGCAAGTTAGGATTAAACAAAAATAAAATTTACATTTACAATCATGACTCTAATTTTTCTAAGAATTTTAAAAAGATAAAAATTAAAAAATATAATAAAAAAAAATTTGTTTTACTGTTTGTAGGGCTAGTTTCAATTGCAAAAGGAGTTCAAAATGCAATATATATACAAAAAAAACTTCTTAAAAGTGGTATTAACTCTGAATTACATATTGTTGGAAATATAATTCATAAATTTCTAATAAAAGATACTAAAAAATATAAAATTTTTTTCCATGGAAATCAATCTGTTGTTCAACTCAAAAAATTTTACTCAATCGCAAATACTTTTATATTTCCATCTTATACAGAAGGTTCTGCTTTGGTGACTTTTGAGGCAATGGCATCAGGTCTACCTGTTTTAACAACTAATGATTCGGGTTCTATCGTCAAACATGGAATTAATGGTTTCATATGTAAACCAGAAGAGAAAAATAAAATGTTTAAGTATGCTTATAAACTTGCCACCAACTCTACACTAAATTACACAATGAGCATTAATTCGAGGAAAATCTATAATAAAAAAATGACAATTAGTTATCCTAAACAAGTATTAAATATATATAAAAAAGTTTTATTAAATAACAAATGTTAATTAAAGCTACTGCATATCAATTAGGTGGAGCCAGTATAAGTAAGTTACTAGGTTTTTTTATAACTGCTTTTTTGTATCGATTATATACGCTTGACGAAATAGGCAAATATTATTTGTTAGTTAATGTACTTGGTATTTTTATTGCACTACAACAAATAGGCTCAGAGAAACCGTTAATTAATTATAACATAAAAAAAAAGAAAAAAAAAGAATATGAAATAATTAAAACAAAATTTTTAATATCCTTGGTATTGTCTCCAATTTTTTTTTTAATTTGTTTTAATTTATTTAAGTCTGCAGCCTTATTTGTAGCTTCAGCAATGTCTTTGATATTTATAATAAGTTCTATGAATTTTGATTATATATTAATTGCTAAAAATAAATTTCTTAAACATTCACTAATAACAACTTTTGTACAATTTATAGTTTTTCTTTTTTTTGGATTATCTATATATTTTGACTTAAAACCAAATATAGTTTTTCATCAAATTATACCCACCTTCATGCTTCAAGTAATATTTTTTATTGTTATATTGAGCATTATAAAGATCAATTTTAAAAAACTTTTTTTTAGCAAAATAGTTTCGGTAGATTACTTTAGAAATAATCAAATAATAATTTTAAATTATGTTTTTATTGCATTAATAACTGGGGTTGATCTTTTTTTAGCTAAAAATATTTTAAAAGATAGTCAGTTGGGTGTAATTGCAGGATTATACCAATATAACCTTATATCATTTGGTTTTTTGATTATCGTAAGTAAAATTTTATACTCATATGCCATCAATACATCTAATAGTAAAAAATTTAAATCCTCTAGTAAGCTTCTAATAAGAGTATATACTTTTATAAGTGTTTTAGGCTTAGCTATACTTTTATATCCATACTTAAAATATATAATGAATTTAGAGGAAATTAATTTTATTATAATTCCTGGTATAATAATCACTTTTACATCAATCCTGATGCCTACTTTTTTTTTAGAACTTAACAAAATAGAAACCTGTAATCGTAAATTATCATCTAAACCCTTATTAATTTTTATTATAGGTACACTTTTAATTTACTATTGTGGAGGAAGTTTTTTTTCAAACACATTTTCTGATACGATTTTATACTATTTTTTATCTTTTATGTTTTTATTGAAGTGGGTACTTTTAAATTTAGGCATTACTTATATAAGAAAAAAATATGATATAAATTAAATTTAACATGACTAATATTTCATTAATAATTACCTGTTATAATTCATCTTTAACAATTGAAATGGTAATTAAACAAATTTTAAAATTTATTAAAGACAATGATGAAATTGTAGTTGTGGACGATGGATCGACTGATAACACTACAAAAAAAATACAAAATATATCTGATAAGCGAATAAATTTAATTTGTGCAAAACGTATTGGTCGTCCAAAAGCATTAAATCTTGCTATAAATAATTCAAAAGGTAAATATCTTTTTATTAATGATGCAGATGATATTCCATCGAAACTAAGATTTGAAGACTCGATAAGAAATTTTAAAAAAGGTTATGATGCAGTGTTTGGTCAAGAATTACCTTTTTACAATATAGATAAATCGAAAATTGATAAAATTAATTTTAATATGGAGAAAATCGAAAATACAACTAATGAGAATTTGAACACAATGTCAATAAACTCTATTTTTAGAACAAATAGCTTAACACATTCAACTTTAGCTATTAAAAAAGATAAACTTTTAAAAATTGGATTTTATGATGAAAATATTGATCTTAGTCAAGATTTAGATTTATATTTTAGATTTGTTGTTAATAAATTAAAAGTATGTATCTCTAAAAAAGTATACACGACAAGAAATATTGGAAATAGCTATTTTACATCTAATTTAGCAAATTCAAATTATTCACAAAAAAAATATTATGAGGAGCTTTTTAAAATCAGAAAAAAATACAGAAATATATTAAAACCACCAATTTTTACATACGTTTATGATTTAAAAATTTTTTTATCCTATATATTTACTTTTTTAAAATAATTTAATTATGAATGTTGTTTACTTAACTAATATACCAGCACCTTATCGTGAAGATTTTCATGAACTTTTATTTAAAAGATTAAGCAAAAAATATTCAGTAATATATTGTTTAAAAAAAGAACCAAATAGAAAATGGAGTTTTAAAAAAGGAAAGTATAAAAAGTATTTTCTAAATAGTAATCTATTAAATATAAATAATAGATATGTCTATTATGACATTGGGATAATAAATATTTTAAACAAAATTAATCCAAAAATAATAATATTAAATGGATTATCCATTGTTATGATATTTGCTTTTCTCTGGGCAAAGTTTACAAACTGCAAGGTAATTGCTTCAACAGATGCAAATATATTGACAGAAAAAGAGCAAAAACTAAATATATTACAAAAATTAATTAGAAAAATTATTTACCCTAAATGTGATGCTTATTTGGGTGCAAGTAAAAAAACAGAAAATTTATATAAATTGTATGGCTCTAACACTAAGAAAAAGTTTTTCACCTCATATTATTCATATTTAAAAACACCTATAAAAAACATTGTAACAATAAATAATAGAAAATTTGATATTATTTTATGTGGACAGTTTATTAAAAGAAAAAAATTTAAATTTGCAATAAATGTCATCCATAAAATTCATCATAAAAAAAAAGGTTTAAAGATTAAAATTATTGGTGATGGGCCATTAAAAGAAGAGATTTTATCCCAAATAAGAAATATAGGAGTTAACTTTAAATACATAAATTATGTTAAACCAGATAAAATTATTGAAGAGTTCTCTTCTGCAAAATTATTCCTTTTTCCAACATCATCAGATGGATGGGGTGTAGTCGCCACAGAGGCATGTTTAGCAGGCACCCCAGTAATAACTTGTGATAACGCTGGTGTGGCAAATGAATTAATCGTTAACAATTATAATGGTCACGTATTAGATTTGAATATTAATTTATGGTCAAATAAAATATCAGCTTTACTAAAAAATAGACCTAAACTAAAATCCTTTTCATCAAATGCTTATGAAATAGTAAAAAAATTTGACACAAATATATCTGTGAAGAATGTACTCAATGCTGTTAAAGCTACAAATCATAACTAAATGAAAAAAAAAATACTTTTTCTTTTCCCACTTCCTCCACCACTACATGGTGTATCTACAATCAATGAGTCAATATTTAAAAGTAAAAAGATTAAAAAAAAATTTTCAACTTTGTTTATTAACTCATCTACAACAAAATGTTTTAATGAAATTGAAAGATTTAGACTTTTTAAGTTTTTAATATTTTTTAAGATATGCGTAGATCTAATTTGCAAACTAAATCAATTTAAACCAAATTTAGTATATTTAAATTTATCTCCACATGGCCTTGGTTTTTATAAAGATTGTATCCTTGTTTTTATAATAAAGTTATTCAAGTCAAAGATTGTTAATCATGTTCACGGCAAAGGAATTAATAATGAAGTCAAAAATAATTTTTTAAAAAAAAAATTTTACAGATTTATTTTTCATAATATGGATTTAATTTGTTTGTCTAAAATCCTTAAGAAAGATGTGGAAAAAGTTAAGGATAATTCTTCTATTATACAAACAATTAACAATTTTTCAGATAAAATAGGTAAATCAAAATTAAAGAAAAAAATTAATTTTGTTTATTTATCAAATTTACACCCTTCAAAAGGTATACTAATTTTTTTAGATGCTATTAAGATATTACAAAAAAAATATAATAGGCTTGATTTTAATGCTAAAATTATAGGAGCACATTTTAATAATAAAACTAAAGGAATTATTAATAAAAAAAAAATATATTTAAAAAATATTTTTTTTTTAGGACCTATATATGGGGAAAAAAAAAGATTAGAATTGTCATCTTCTAATGTACTAGTTTTTCCTACTAGGCACAAAAATGAAGCTTTTCCAATAGTTCTTCTTGAGGCAATGTCAGCTAGATTAGGGATAATTACTAGTGATGAAGGTGGTATACCAGACATTCTAACCAATGGAATTGAGGGAATAATTTTAAAAAATTGTTCGGCAAATAATTGTGCATTGGAAATGTTAAAATACCTTAATAAGAAGAAATTAATAAAAAAACATGGCAACGCAGGATATCAAAAATTTTTACAGAAGTTCACATTCCAAAAATTTGAAATGAACATGATTAAATCTTTAAATACAATTATAGTAAATAATGATTTATAATTTGAGAGATCTTTAATATATGTGTGGAATAAGTGGCATAATCTCCAAAAATATTAGTAATACTGTTATTGATAATGTTAAAAAAATGAACTCTATTTTAAATCATAGAGGTCCTGATGCTTCAGAAATATGGTCAAATGATAGTGCTGTTTTTGGACATACAAGATTATCTATTATTGATATTGATAAAAGAAGCAATCAACCATTTATCAAAGATGGCTTAGTAATTACCTTTAATGGAGAAATTTACAATTATAAAGATCTAAAAAAAAAACTACCTCAGACTAAATGGATAACAAATTCTGATACTGAAGTTGTACTCGAGTTGTGGCGTAATTATAAAGAAAAATCATTAAACATGTTACGAGGAATGTTTGCCTTTGCAATTCACGATCTAACAGCAAATGATACATTTATTGTGAGGGATCATTTTGGAATTAAGCCAGTTTATTATTATAAAAATGATAAAAATTTTATTTTTTCATCTGAGCTCAAGGCTATAAAGACAATTTTACCTACTAAGCCAGAAATTTCTTTAACAGGAATTGTTTCTTCTATGATGTATGCGTGGATACCAGAAACAAACTGTATATATAAAAACATCAAAAAACTTTTACCAGGACAATATATTCATATAAATTCAGATAAAATTAATATCAAATCATACTGGTCATCAAAATCATTATTGGATCAATCTACAAACTATAATTCCAAAGTCGAAAGTATAAAATATCTTGATCGAATTTTAGAGGATTCTGTGAAAAATCATTTAGTTTCAGATGTGCCTGTTAATGCATTTTTATCAGGTGGATTAGACTCAACTCTTCTAGTTTCTATGGCAAGAAAACAACTAGGTAAATTTGATTGTTTTAATATTAAATTTACTGATACTGATAAAAAACAAGAGTCTATGGCTGACGACGCTTATTACGCAACAAAAGCTGCCAAACATTTAGATGTTAGATTGAATACAATTGAAGTGAAGCCTGATTTGGCAAAACTCCTTCCTAAAATTGTTTATCATCTAGACGAACCTATAGGAGATTCTGCTGCTATAAGCACATTCTTGATTTGTGATGCCGCAAGAAAAGCTGGAGTTAAAGTTTTATTATCAGGTATGGGGGCAGACGAAATATTTGGAGGCTATCGCAAACATCTTGCTATGAAGATTAAAAAAAATTTAAATTGGATACCTAGTAAAATTTTATCAGGTACTGAAAGTTTAATATCAAACCTACCAATTAATTCATTTAATAGAGGTAATAAAATTATAAGATGGACTAAACGTTTTTTATCAATTGCAAAATTAAAAAACCAAGATGCTTTTTTTAGAAGTTATACTTATTATGATGCAAATTTAATTTCTGAAATATTTGAATTTGATGCTTCAGAAAAAATACAATCCATTATTGCTGATTATGATGAGTTTTATAACTATTCTATAAATAAACGTGATCTGATAGATTCGATGTGTTTTTCAGACTTAAATCAATTTATGGTTTCGCTAAACCTTAAATACACAGATCTTGCTAGTATGGCAGCGTCAACTGAAGTTCGTGTCCCTTTTATAGATATGGAAGTAATAAAAGCTGCATTTAACATTAATAGTAGTTTAAAAATTAAAAGATTAACTCAAAAATATTTACTTAAAAAGGTAGCTGAAAAATGGCTACCCAAAGAAATAATATATCGACCAAAATCATCTTTTACTCTTCCATTAAGAGCCTGGATAAAGAATGATCTCAAAGATTTAGTCTCAGACTATTTATTATCTGAAAATGGTCTTGCTGGACGAAAAATAATAAAACCACAATTTATAAAAAAATTAATAGATGATGAAGACAATAATAGAGAGGATAATGCTCAAAAAATATGGCATTTGCTTACTCTTGAACAGTGGTTTAAAAATTATGAAGAAGATAACATTAAATATTGTTAATTCTGATGAATAATAAGAAAACAAACATAATTAAAGATTTTTGGCAAAAAAATCCTGTTGGTGAAAATTTAGTTAAAGCTGAAAATAACTGGAAAGTTCATTTTGATAAATATGATAAATTTAGGTATTCTACAGAGGGGCATATATTAACAGAATTAGATAATATAGATTTAAAAAATAAAAAAATTCTTGAAATAGGTATCGGACAAGCAGCAGACTCGTATCAAATAGTTAAACGTGGTGGCATTTGGAGTGGTTTAGACCTTACAGATGCAGCCGTTGAAAGAGCAAAGGAAAGATTTAAAATTAATAAAGTAACATATGAAGAAGCAAAAAAAGGGTCAGCAACCCTTATTCCTTGGCCAGATAATTATTTTGATTTAGTTTATTCTCATGGTGTGCTGCATCACATACCTGATATTAACAAAACACAACATGAGATTTCAAGAGTATTAAAACCAAATGGCGAGTTAGTAATTATGCTTTATCATAAATCATCATTAAATTACTGGCTGAGTATTGCTTTTATAAGAAGATGCAGTTTATTATTTTTGATTATTTTAAATAATCTTAGAATTTATAAACCCACTGTAGATTCAATTTTTTACCATCATATAGATAATTCAAAAAAAATAGGATTTTTTAAGTATTTTAAAATGTCAAATTTTATTCATGCAAATACAGATGGACCCAAAAATCCATACAGCAAAGTATACACACTATCAACTTTATGTTCATATTTTTCCTGCTTTGATTTGTTTAAAAATAAGATTCATTTTTTAAATGAAAGACATTTTCCAGGTATAAAATTATTACCATTAAAATTTCGCTTATACCTAGCTTCAAAATTTGGTTGGCATTTATGGGGATTTCTAAAAAATAATAAAAAATGATTAGTATTTTAAATTCAAAAACTAAAGTAATTTATAACGAACTTGGGTACATTCATTATAGACCATCTTCTTCAGGATATATGTCCTTAATTAACCAATGTTTTGATTATTATCGTAGATCGCTTCAAAGTAATAAGTTACAAAAAGATTTTAAAAACAAAGATGGTATTGCTAAACATATAATAGATATATTTAATGATAAATCATCCAAGGCTTTAGATATTTATAGACATGAAGAAATAACTAAATTAGTAGATTTATTAAATGAAAATAATAAATTCTGTTATTACACTCATTCAAAACTATCTTTTAAAGAACTACATAAAGAAACCGACTGGACCCGCATCAAGATAATGCTTACAAAAAGATAAATGATCATAGAGATGGATTTGCTATTTTAATTTGTTTAGAAAAAATGAGTGATGACAATGGTTGCCTACAGCTCTTTCCTGAAAGTCATAAGCTTAAAACCTTGAAACATGAAAGAATAATAGAAGATCCAACATATGGTGATGCTCAATTAAAAATTTTAGAACTACCAATGATAGATCCTATTTCTATAACAGCTGAAAGAGGTGATATTATATTGTTTCACAATGACATGATTCATCAATCTAAATCATCAACTGTTAACTCACATAGGTTTACATTTATATCTGAAATTGAATTTAGTGATAAAATTAAATTAGATGATTATGGCAAAGTGCCAGTTGTGGCTTTTGGTTCATATACTTTGTCAAAAAAATTAAACTTGTATTTTTTATATTTAATAAACCTTAGAAATAAATGGCTTTTTCTAAAAAAATATTTTCCTAAACTTTCAAATTATATAAAAAGACTATGGTTAAATTTAAACAATTAATAAATAACATAAGGTTATTGTTCTAAATTTTAATTATAACTATACTAGGTAATTGGTTACTTAATACCTTCAACAACTATTGCATTCTTTGTTCTTTCCTCAGTCTCAATTACCTCAATTGACTCAATATTGCTTTCTAAATATTTTTTTGGAGTAACTAAAAATTTTATTTCACTCATAATATGAGTTAGTCTATCTTCTGTATACATACATCTATGCGGAAATTGATATAATTTATTAAATATTTTTTTTATCTTACTAGTTGTTTTTGTTTCTTGTTCAAACACTTCTAGACAATTTACTAAATCTTCAGCCATTATTTCTTTTTTATTAAATCTATCAATTATTATTCCTAAGTCAGGCACAATAATTCTTGCCAAACCTCCTCTTTTTAGGACTCTATAAATTTCACTTAATAAATAACGGCCATTATCTTTCATAAAATGTTCTAATGTGTGAGAGCAATAAATATAATCAACACTATTATCTTTCCAAGGAAGTTTTTTTGTTAAATCATGTAGAAAAATATTTTCTTTCCATTCTACATCAAACAATTTCAATTTTTTGTTAAAATACCTAAAAGTAGGTATTTTTGATAATCTTGCTCCCAGGCTATAGTCAACATTTATCTAGCCATCTACTACAACGGTACCACAACCCAAATGTAGTTTTATCTTTGTCATTAATTTGTTTGTTTCATCTCAGAGTATGCTTTACGTTAAATTTTTATTTATAATTTATCATTTAAAGTACATTTATTTTTATTTTTTTATCTTTATATTTATCAAAATATTATAAAGATATATAACAATTAATATGAAACAAGTATCTCAAAACCTTAGAAATGGTTTAATCAACATTGAAGAGGTTCCTATCCCCGGTCTAAAAGATAATTTTATTTTAGTCCAAAACAACTTTTCAATAATTAGTGCTGGAACCGAGAAATCAAAAATTGATACAGGTAAAAAAAACCTTTTACAAAAAGCTAAAAGTAGACCTGATTTAGTTAAAAAAGTATTTGAAAAGATTAAATCTGAGGGTTTAATGAAAGCCATAAAAACTGTAAACACTCGGTTAGACACTCCTTCACCACTTGGTTATAGTAGTGCTGGAACTGTTGTGGCGGTAGGTGGTTTAGTTAAAGGTATTCAACCTGGTGATAAAGTGGCATGTGCTGGAGCAGGTTATGCAAATCATGCAGAATTTATATCGGTACCTAATAATTTA
>Ga0209223_10003223_pt1 | contig 15649 bp, 16 predicted proteins | sample COG_06_FD_184750 | JGI IMG/M metagenome (GOLD analysis project Ga0209223, IMG submission 184750) | Pelagic Microbial community sample from North Sea - COGITO 998_met_06 (SPAdes) (version 2) | ecosystem: Environmental > Aquatic > Marine > Neritic zone/Coastal water | place: Helgoland, sampling...
TCCCTGGTTCGAGCCCAGGTGGGACCACCAGTAAAATCAAGCCTTCACGTAAAGTGGGGGCTTTTTTTATTTATAAAAGTCATAAAAAAGTCATATCAGCACTCTATTTCATTTGTCGATTAACATCAGTAAAACCCTCTAAATCTTCAAAAGACGTCAGATAATGAAAACAAGCTTTGAAAACAGTTTTGTACATTGTATTGACAATTAAAGAAAAAACTTGAGTCTGCAAAAAACAGTTTACCCCCTAAATTTTAATTACAAACTAAATACGAGAGCTATTGGATAATAGATAAAACAAGAACAATGGTACTCTGCGTAGATTCAATTTACTTCTGTATTTAATATGTTGCATACTTTTGATTATCTTGTGTTTCAATCTAAAACATTTATTATGAAAAAGGAAGAAATTAAAGATTTTGGTTGAAAGGTTTCACAATTCGGAATCAAGTGAAGATAAAAATTATTTAAATATTGTTATAAAACAATTTGACTTTGAAGATGTAAACTTAGATTACTTTGAAGATTATATGGAGGAGATTAAGTTAACGTGAATCACCCTTATCACTGAACATTTCAAGTAAGGAAGATTTTATTAAGAGTTTTGAAGTTTTATGATACTTTTCAAGTAATGGTTCTAATTCAGTGCATTTATCTAGTAGTTCATTAGCTTTAAGCACAATTTTAAGTTGCTCATCTAAAGGCGGAAGCGGAATTAAAAAACCTTTAATATTTGACATGGAAATATTATCATTTGTCGAGTTTTTTGCTTCTTGAATAACATCTTGAATCAAACTTGTAGGAATGACACAATTTATGTACGCGGCATTAATTGGTTCTAATATCTTTATTGTAGCAACACGCTGGTTAACAGCCATTGGTTCATCTATGGCTTCTACAAAGAGACTCTTACCTACTGTGCCTCCTGTCATTGCCATTAAAATATTCTTTTCTTCCAATATATAAGCATCCAAATCATTCGAAAAATCATAGCGTACTATTTTGTCATTTTTAAAACCACCACCATCAAAATCCGAAATCCTAATAACCCTTATACCTTTTTCTTTGTATTGTGAACTCTTGAATGCAAAACCACCATTAATTATGGCTATATCTTCAAGCTTACACCATTCCCAATTATCAGGTAACCTGAAAGGCATATCTTCCATGTTTAACTTTGTAAGGGTTCTTTCTTTGCGTATCTTCCCTTCCGCTATCAATTTATTTTTATTTTCTTGAGTTAATCTAAGTAATTCTATTGCTGAGTTATCTGTAGAATTATCTTCACGCCAAGATTTTGTTAAATTCCCTTTAATAGCTTCTTGTAGAATTGATTGACGGATTAGTTTTATCATACCTAACTCCTTTAATGCAGAAGTGTGGTTATCTAAAACCACTTTCAGAGTAGTATGATGTTTTAAGTTTAAATCATCCGAGATTTCATTTATCCGAGTTACTATTTTTTTGTTTAAATCGGAATAGACACTCAAGTATTCAGAGGAATTATCTAATACATCTTCTTTGATGTTAGGGTTTTTCACATCTAAATCCCAGTTTTTTAAATCTGTTACATTTACTTTCCAAGCCTGTTCATTTTCCTCACGATTATTCCACCACTTTATTAAAGGGTTAAATTCTTCAAATTTTATTGGCTTTGTCTTTGAGTAGCTCTTTTGACCTTTTGGCAAATTATGCTCGTAAAACCAAATATCTTTTGTTTTATTTCCTTTTTCAAAGAAAAGTAAATTGGTATTTACAAGAGCAGGAAAAAAAGTGGTTTGAGGCAATCGAACAATCGTATGTAAGTTTGTATCTGTTAAAAGCTTTTCTCGAATTCTTGATTTTATACCATCACCTGTAATTGAACCGTCAGGCAATACAATTGCACATCTACCATTTGATTTTAGTAACTGTAACATCAATATCACAAATAAATCGGCAGATTCTTTACAGCGGTATGTTGCAGGAAAGTTGGTTTCTACACCATCCGCAATGCTTGCACCAAAAGGAGGATTTGCAAGGATTACGTCAACTTGGTCTTTTTTTCCAATGGAATTGTATTCTCTCTTTAGACTATCCATGTAATGATAATCAGGAATGTCCATTTCGTGTAATATCAAATTGGTCAACCCTAAAACATAAGCCACAGGCTTTAATTCCCAACCTGTAATGTTGTTTTGTAAAATATGTTCGTCATCAACAGTATTTACATAATTGTCTCGAACATGGTCAATGGCAGCTGTTAAGAATCCACCTGTACCAGCAGCAGGGTCGAGAACTCTATCTTTTAATTTAGGGTCAATCATTTGAGTCATAAGCTGTGTTACAGCTCTTGGAGTATAATATTCCCCCTTGTTACCTGCATCACGCAACTCAACTAGAATACTTTCGTAGATATCGCCAAATACATGTTTGTCATCAGAATTATTAAAATCAACCTCATTTAATTTGTTGATGACCTTTCGCATCTCATAACCAGACTTCATGTAGTTGTTGGAACCGTCAAAAACTTCTTTTACGATTGAAGCTCTTTTCGGATTAGTAATACTTGTAAGATTTCTTAATGAAGCAAAAAGACCTCTGTTACTTTCAGCATTACTGTCTATAAATTCTAACAATTCATCTCCAGTAATTCCTTCTGGGTCTGATGCCCAAGTTCTCCATTGAAATTTTTCAGGAACTACGGAAACGTAATTGTCTTTTAGTATTTCAAGCTCTTGGTCTTTATCATCAATAATTTTCAAGAACAACATCCACCCCAATTGCTCTAATCGTTGTGCGTCACCAGAGATACCTCTGTCTTGACGCATTATATTTCTTATGCTACTAACTACAGCACCTACGTTTGCCATTTATGCTGTTTTGTATAATTCGTTTTCTAATTCTTTTAGTGCTGCCGTGTATTGTGGCTTACCACCAAAAGCTTTTACCAATTCTATTGGCGTACCTAACTTATTCAAGGGGTCAAGTTTTAAAACTTCTGTACTTTCTATGGTTAACAATCCATCATCCGTGTATTTGTCAAGTAGGCTATTAATTACTGCTTGAGCCTTTTCGCCATATTTTGTGAAGTAGTTTCGTTTCTTCACATTATCTGCTCTTTCTTTTCGAGTTAGTGGTTTAGACTCAAAAGCTATGTGGCATATTAAATCAAAAGGGTCAAAATCTTTCCCAACTTCTTCTTTCAATGCTTCAAAAAACACACCTTGTTCTTCAAGTTCGTCAACAATTGCTTTCTTCTTGTCGGATTGATTCCAACGATTTAAGAAATCATCAATAGTTTGAAAATGTTCTGTGATGTTTTTCTTTGTGTAGTCCTTCAGACTTTCAGTAATGATTTTACCGTCTGCTCCCAAATATTGAACACGCTCGTTCACAATTTTAACTTGAACACCATCTACACGGATTTTAACTCTTGGTTCTTCCACAATATCACCACCACCTTCTATTTCTGGATAGTCTGGTGTTTCAGGGAAATCTAATTCTTCACCATCAACATCAGTGATTGTATCATCTGTAGTTTCTTCCTCTGTTCCTGTTAAATCATCATCCTCACCAACTTGCTTTATCATTACTGGGTCACCATCAAAATCAGGGTCAGCAAATAAGTTGGTTACATTTCTAAAATCTATGATGGTGAAATAGGACTTTCCGTATTCTTCATTTATTCTCGTACCTCTACCAATAATTTGTTTGAACTCGGTCATTGAGCCAATATTGCTGTCAAGGATAATTAACTTACAAGTTTGAGCATCAACACCAGTGGTCATTAATTTTGAGGTTGTAGAGATAACAGGATATTTCTCAATAGGATTGATGAAATTGTCTAATTCACGTTTTCCTTCTTGATTATCGCCTGTGATTTGCATGATGTATTTGCTGTTTTGAGCAACTAAATCAGCATTGGCGTTAGCCAAGGCAGTTCTCATACCTTCAGCATGTTCTATGTCAATACAGAAAACAATACTCTTTGCAAATCGGTCATATCCTTTTAAAAATTCCGTGATTTTTGCAGCAACAATTTTTCTGCGTTCTTCAACTATTATATTTCTGTCAAAATCAGTTCGATTATAGATTCTATCTTCTACAGGATTTCCGTCTTTGTCAACATACCCTTTCGGTGGTCGCCATCCTTCGACATCAATATCCAAAGTAACTTTTACTACTTTGTAAGGTGCTAGAAAACCATCATCTATTCCCTGTTTTAGAGAGTAGGTGTAGATTGGGTCACCAAAATATTCAATATTGGAAACCTTGTCTGTTTCTTTTGGCGTTGCAGTCATACCAATATGGGTAGCCACATTGAAATAACGAAGTATTTCTCGCCAAGCACTGTCTTCTTTTGTACTTCCTCTGTGGCACTCATCAATAACAACTAAATCAAAAAAGTCTGGACTAAATTGCTTGTAAGCATCCGCTCCCTGACTATCTGATAAACCTTGATATAATGCTAAATAGACATTGTAAGCTGTATCAATTTTTTTATGTTTGATGATGGTCATTGCATCTTTGAAATGCCTGAAATCACCTCGTGCAGTTTGGTCAATTAAAGCAGTTCTGTCCGCAAGAAAGAGGATTCTTTTTTTAGCTCCACTTTTCCAAAGTCTATAAATGAATTGAAATGCAGTATATGTTTTTCCTGTACCAGTTGCCATAACCAAAAGTATTCGGTCTTGCTTTTTGGCAACAGCTTCAATTGTTCTATTTACAGCATTTTGCTGATAATACCTTGGAGATCTTCCTGAACCGTCTTGGTAGAAATCTTGTGTGATTACTTCTTCAACTTCAGGTGTATCTATCCCTTTATATTTTTTGTATTTCGCCCATAATAATTCAGGACTTGGAAATTCTTCAATTGAAAGTTCCTTCTCAATTACCCCGTCTGTTGCAGTTTTATCATGGAAATAAAATCCATCTCCGTTGCTACTAAACACAAAAGGAATATCCAGTGTATTTGCATAACCGAGTGCTTGTTGAATTCCACCTCTAACTGAATGTTTGTTGTCTTTTGCTTCAATAACTGCAATAGGCACATTGGGTTTGTAGAATAGAATGTAGTCAGCAAACTTTCTTTTTCCTCTGGCTGTCATTCTTCCTTTCACATAGATTCTACCATCTGTAAAAAAGATTTCTCGCCCAAGTTGAGTTTGCTCATCCCAACCAGCACCAGTTATGGCAGGTGTGATGAACTTTGCTTTTATGTCTGATTCTGATAGGTCTTTTTTATTCATGGTCAGATTGAATTAATTCCTTAGGGTCAACATCAAGCACTTTGGCAATCTCAAAAAGTATTTCTAATCTCGGTTGCTGTCTGTTCTGTACATAGGCGTTCACCATATTATAGCTTTTACCAATTTGAGTAGCCAACCATTTCTGGCTTCTACCTTGCTTTTCTAGTACTTCCCTGATGCGATTCATTTGCTTTCGTTTCAAAAAACTACAAGATAGGAATTATGTGTAAATAATCACTGTAAAATGAGATATATATTCACAGTTATTTGAGGGTGGCGGTGGGGAAGAGAAAGCTCTTTTGATTTTGTGAGGTACGAGCAAAATTAAATGTGCTTGAACGTGTGATGGCTTTTCCTTTTTTCAATGTCATACAACTCCTTATATGTGGAATAAACCTCCTGTTTATGGGTTCTTATTTCCTGAGGACAAACTAGAAGCCTCTGAAGAACATTTAATTAATCAATAAACTTCTAAGCTATTATTGTGTTCGAAGAAAAATCACCTCTTTCTCATCACGATTTGCTAAATAAGCAAAAATTTGTTTTTTGGAAACTGTCATTTCGTGAATCATTTTCTTTTCATTCTTTGTCGCGAAATTCCTTCCATATGTAAACGCAAAAAAATGGGCTACTTTTGGATCAAGAGTCCAGGAAATTCCAAACACTCCAGATTTAAATTCACTCAAAGTCATACCTCGGTAAATTGTAATTTCTTCTGGAAGTGATTCAAGATTTTCACGCTCTAAAGATTCCATAAACATTTCACTTTTCGGTTCTTTTTCAAGAAATGACTCGATTATGTTTAGCCTCTGGTGATAAGTGTTGTCACTAGATTGATATGCATTTCTTAAAACTTCCCAATAATCCTGGCCTTTTAAATGATGTCTTAACTCATAAAAGCAAGCAAATCGATCGAATGAAGATTTGAAAAGAAGTATTTGTTCAATATAGTTTTTATTCATTTCTTAAAAATTAAAATCCATTGGTTCGTTTAGGTTATGGCTCGCTGTTTGAATTTTCGGACAAACGTACGGCATCAGTTTAATCAACAATTCTATCCTTTCCTTAGGGTCAAGTTTTTCAAAATGAGACTGCACTTGAGAAATTTCATCAAACACTAATTCTTTCAATACCGTTCTGACTTCTTTAGTCAATCGATTTGGTGTTCCTTTTTTTCTGCCTCCATATTTTACTGCTGCAACTGTTTCCATCTACTTTCTGCTATTTTAGATTAATTACTTTGTTCTAACTCGTTTAATAACCTTGACCTGCAATAAGCCGAAACAGATAAATTGTCTGACAATGCCAAAGTGGTTAATTTCTGTTTGTCAGAAGGTTTGATTCTCAAATTAATTATCTCATCTAAATATTCCATGTGTTGGGTTTTTATATATAACAGCTAAAGCTAGGCCTTGTTATTGACTAATCATAGGGTGTGTTACATACGGATGCATACTACTAGATATGTGTTACATAAATCTTCCGTATCTTCAAATAATAGAATTTTGAAATGAGGAAGTTTATAAGGTTAATGTTAGGGGCAAAAAGCAAATATTCCAACGAATGTTATGAAGGTCAATTTATAGGTGCTGGTTTTCTTCCAAATGAAGATTTGACAGATCATCTTTATGATAATTGGAGAGAATTTAATTCCAAATACAGGCAGGTATGGCTAGAAGGTCACCCAGGCAAATCAAAGGTAGCTGCTGGCCTTGCATGCGGAATGCTGTGGACTGTCTGTAAAGGTTTAAAAAAGAATGATATTGTTCTTTGCCCTGATGGTGATGGATCATATTTTGTTGGTGAAATTGAATCAAACTATCATTATCATCCAGGTCAAATATTACCTCATAGAAGAACTGTAAGGTGGTATCCATCCAGAATAGAAAGAAACGAAATGTCACAGGAGCTAAAGAATTCAACAGGCTCAATTGGGACTACATCAGATGTTTCAAAATATGAAGAAGAAATTTTGACATTAATAGGTGAGAATAAACCACCATTAATAACAACTTCAGACACCACTGTTGAAGACGCTTCTGTTTTTGCATTAGAAAAACATCTTGAAGATTTTTTAATTAAAAACTGGAAGTCTACCCAGCTTGCCAAAGAATATGACATTTATGAAGAAGATGGAGAATTGGTTGGACAACAATATCCCTCTGACACCGGTCCTCTTGATATTTTAGCGATTAGTAAGGATAGAAAAACTTTACTTGTAATTGAGTTGAAAAAAGGACGCGTAAGTGATAATGTAGTAGGTCAAATACAACGCTATATGGGATATGTAAAAGAAGAACTGTGCGAAGATGATCAAACCGTAAAAGGTGTCATAATTGGACTTGAAGATGATGTAAGGATTAAACGGGCACTAAGTGTAACTACTAATATTGAGTTTTACAGATATAAGGTAAGTTTTGACCTTTTCAAAACGTAGTTAAGCCCTTACCAAGTTATATTTATTTTAGAAAATACGTCACAAAATAAATTATGAAGTGATAATTAAAAACATAAATGAAAATTCATCAAGGTCAAATTTTATTGAACAACGAGCTTTGTGAAATATTTGAGTGTTCACCACAAGGGGGCATGAGAAGAAGCCATGAAACTAATTCACTTATTTTAGTTAGTAATCACGTAAAAAGTATTTACGATGATAAATGGAAAGGAGATATTCTTCATTACACAGGAATGGGGAGTAAGGGTGATCAATCTTTGAGTTTTATGCAGAACCGTACCCTTAGTGAAAGTGGTTCTAATAATGTTGAGATCCATCTTTTTGAGGTTTTTGAGGAGAAAAAATATTTCTATCAAGGACAAGTTAAACTCAAGTCACAACCATATCAAGAAAGGCAAACAGATGAAAACGGTGATTCAAGAAGTGTTTGGATGTTTCCCCTTGAATTAATTAATAATAGCCCTGCAAGAATTGATTTTAAAACCATAGAGTCGTTAGGGAACCTGAAGAAAAAAAAGACTTCTAAAATTGCCCCCAACAGACTAAAAGAAATGGTTGAAAATCAACCAAAATCAACTCCAAGTAAAAGGACAACAACAAGTGAAACCTACGAGAGGGATGAGAAAGTAGTAAGATATGCATTGTTGAGGTCAAATGGATGTTGTGAATTGTGTGATAAACCAGCCCCATTTAAGAAGAAAGATGGCTCACCATTTTTAGAAGTCCATCACATAGATTTCCTTTCTAATGGTGGTGATGATTCTATAGATAATGTTTCTGCGCTATGTCCAAATTGCCATAGGAAAATGCATGCACTAGCCATACAGAGTGATATTTCTAAATTGAAATCAAAAGCACTAAAAAAGTTGAATCCAAATGATTAGAGTTGTCTGTGGTATAATATACAAACACAACAAAATCCTTTTGACAAGAAGGAAAAAAGAAAAGTCACTGGGTGGTTTTTGGGAGTTTCCTGGAGGGAAAGTAGAAGATGGAGAATCTGACAAAGATGCTCTTAAAAGAGAACTTAAAGAAGAGTTGAATCTAGAGGTTTATGACCTGGATTTTTCTTCTGAAAACATACATAATTATGATGAATTTGTAATTCATCTAATAGGGTATAAGTGTAAAGCAAAATCAGATCCTGGTAAATTAACGGATCACGATAAATATGAATGGGTCGGTGTTTCAGAGCTGCGAGAGTATAATTTAGCAAAGGCTGACAGACCGCTTTTAAAATCTATATAAATGTTCGGATTCGGAAATAGTAAACAGAAAAAGTATAAGAAGGCGTTAGAAGAATTTCTTCAAAAAATGATGTCTGTACAGGACTACTTTGAAATAATTCAAGCTAGAGGAAAGGGTCACGCTCAAATGGCTGAGATGTTAGGTGTTAAAGTAAGTGACACTGATTATTGGGCTAAAGAACATTTTGAAGAATATAAATCAAGACTCTCTGAATCTAATGATCCTCTTGCAGAGATTGAGTTAAGATTAAAGAACTATTCTTTCATTAAAAAAGAAATGGAAGGATTCATCAATTACGCTAAAGAACTAGAAATGAATCTTACCCAGGGATTTGTTGATGATTATTATGCTACAGTCGCAACTTGTAAGTCATTAAAAATGTGTGAGACATTTTTTGATGTGAATTCTTTTGATAAATATATTGACAATCAATTCATTGAAAACGATGAAAAAGTTACATTTTCAATAATATGTAAATACCTTCATAAAAGGGAAGATAGATTTGAAGAAATTATTACAATTGAGTTAATTAAAAATGAAGATGTAATTAAACAATACGTTTTTAGACACAATACATTAGAAAAACTTGATATTAATGAAATTGATAAAAGTTCATATAGTTCGGAAATATTCTTTAAAGAAACAGAAGTTGAGAGTAGATGTATTTTCAAAGAAGAGGTAAATGAAAGGTATGATTATATAGTCCAATCATTAACCATGATAAAAAGGATGAAAAAATACCCAACCAACTTTCACAATATGTTTGTTAAGTTAAGAGGGTTGGGAGTTTATTCGTTTAATAGAGAAATAGATATTGAAGTTGATAAGTTTAAGTTTTTATCCTGGTGTTCCACCTATGGAATCCATTTATATAATCATTCTTATAAAGAAATTAGACAGACCCAAAGGGATGATGCTGATAAAGAAACATCTTTAGAGTTTTTAAAAGGTTTAAGTCAAGTCTATCCATTCACTTACTTTATAATTGACCGTCATGGTTTACAACCTATTCTTGATTTTTCAGTAAATCCAGAAAATCTTGTAATGGTGTGTAGATATCACGATTCCAAACTAGGTTTGAGTTGGATATTTGAGTCTTTTGGACCAGATCATAAAATGATTGATTCTACTTATAAATGTGGACCGGAGGAAGAAAAAACTGATAAAAATCAAACAGAAGAAGACACAGAGGATTTAACATATGAATTAAATTTCGATGAGTTTAAAGGTTGTGATTTTTATTTAAAAAATGAATACGAAGAGTCAGTCAAATTTCCAGATTTTCATAAAATAATTAATGGTGGTATAACTAATTCAGAGAGGTATTTAAAGTTTACTTCAAAAGAGGGGATTTTTGATAGTGATGAATTAGAAAGAGAGATACTAAGAGGTGTTCAAATGTCATTTGATAGGTTTATAAATGAAAACCCTCAAGTAGAAAAGGAATCATCAGACGAAACACTTGAACTTTGGTTTAAGTTTATTAAATATTGTTACTGCAATGAACCTGAGACGTATGAATTAAACGAAATATTCACGTTTGAACCATCCGAACTTATGATCAAGGCATATGAACAAACAATTACATGGTTTAGAGAATATTATGTTGATCATGAAAATGTTGCCTCTAGGTTAGTAGAAGATGAGAATCCTTCGGAAGTAGTAGTTGATAAACTTGAGAAAATATCTTCTGAAATAAATACTGGAGATTTTTTTAATCTTTTAAAATTTCCGGAGGGGAATTGGACAAAAGAAGATGAAAGTGTCAATATCAAAGAAAAAGAATCTTATGATTTAAGAAAACTAATTGTTGAATTATCAGATAGAGATTTTGATAAGACAACATATCATGATAATGGTGAAGTTCAACTAGAGTTCAATGAAATAGATGGGGTATTTCATGGAGAATACAATTCATACTTCAAAAATGGGAACCCATTTAAAAAACAGAAATATAAAAATGGGAACCTTATATTTCTTGAAGAATATCATCTCAATGGAACTTTAGTTAGGAAAGGTGAATTAGAAAACTCACAAGAAGTTGGTGAATGGGAATACTACGATGCAAAAACAGGTAAAAAAGTCAGTAAAGAATATTATGAAAGAAATTGGTTTCAAAACTTACCTGAAGAGTTTAAATATTTTGAAACTAAAGATGAAGATGAGGAAAATGGGGTAGATAAATTTTGGCAAATATGTGAATATAATGTTATTGCATATAAGAATGATAAAGTGGTCGCTGAAGGATATATTGAGTTTGAAATATATGAAAACACCTGGATGGAAGAAGTATGTGAATATGATAGGGAAGGAGAGGGAAGTGTATTTATTATTAATGGAAAAGAAGTAGACTATAACGAATTTGATAATGTAGAATTAGATACTGAAAGGGAGATGGTTAGATATTCTGATTTATCATATGCTCAAGATTCTTTTAAAATGCTTATTAGAGGGATGACTTCAAAATGAAAGACATAAAAACTAATATTTCATTTTTTTATAGTTTCAGATTTTGTCAGTTACTCTGCCTCCAATCGCCATCTTAAGCGTCAATACCCTTTTTAATATTTTTAAAAAGATTATTGATTCCAATCTAGGGGAACACCATATAGCTTATGAAGAAGTATTTCCATAAGTTCTTCCCTAAACCCAAAAGCATCTTGTGAGTACTCATAATCATCTTCATCTTCGTCAGGGTATTTCAGTACCCAAGCCTCACGTTCGTCCTCATATTCATCGACCATAACACTATCAGATTCGTCTACAATCCAATCCCAAGTATCTTCTTTTAATTGCTCCCAATCTTTATCCTTTTTACGTTGTTCAAATTCAGGTGAAGAAAGGTATTTAATGTGTTTCTCATCTGATAAAAACACTTCTTTTATAAGTTTATCAGCGTGTTCATCCAAAGTTTTCATGGTGTTGGTTTTAAATTATAAATAAATTTAAATATAATTTTTTTAGACGTCCTTTAATCTTAAATAATTTTCTTCATTTATATTCTTCGCCTTCATCAGGGTTGATTCTCATTTGAGGCCTCCAATTAGGAAGTGCTAATCTTAAAGGAACTACAAATTCATCATTACAATTCATACAACAACTTTCTTCAACATCTAACATTACTCCATTTTCATTATTAAAAGGTTGTGGATTGTTTCCCCATATAATTATGTCATTACTTTCAAATCCAAAGGGCACTAAATTTCCTTTACAAATTGAGCATTTTATATTGTTCTTCATAATAGTTTATTTTAGAAATATTAAATCATATTCGTTTTGATCCCAGCTAAGATCTATTTTCACAGGCTTTATGTTTTTCACCTCCTTATTTAAATTCAAATAATAGTCATCAATCGCTTCTCCCTTTCCGATTAGACCTTCTTCAAACCACTTTTCAGCTTCAGTTGAAATAGCGCATTTTAAGCCTATTTCAGAAGCTTTCTTTTTCCACTCCTCGTACTTGCCATGATCCGGGAATAAGGTCACATCAAAGCCTCTTAAGGCCCCACACTTCCTCTGGTTAAGTCCACTTGAACCTCCAGTTGCGATCCAAGTGAAATATGGATTACATCTACTCAAAATACAAGCCGCTTTCTCACTTTCGACAATGGCCACAGGCTTATTAATCTGAATAAGGTGTTCTCCAAAAAAACACTGCTTAAGCGAATAGTCGGGAAAACATGAGTGAACCCAACCTGGATAACCGATTCGCTTTCCAGAATCAGGATTATAGTCCATAATCTTTCCAGTTCGAACTTTTTTATTTTTATCAATTTGCCAGAATATTACAGCTCCAGGATTTTTAATTGATCCACATAAATAATATTTTGAAATTATTTCTTCCGCTTTAGGTGTTCCAAACTCATTGACTAAAAATTTAACAAAATCAATATTTTCATGATTTGAAAACGATTGTTCAATGAAATATTCAGGCAAAAGATTAGTTTTTTTAGGGGGCGTATAAGTTATCTTATTAGGGTCAACAAGTGTCCCATTCCTGTCTTTAAAACAGCTTGAACCGCAGTAATTACAATACCCATTGTCTGTCCCAACATATGGGACATAACCTCCTTTATTCTCATGCCCACAACACGGACACTTTTTAACTCGTCTTCGATTTTTATCAAATTTCAACTCCATTTTGATGTATTTTTATGCCTGTCCCATTTCCCATGTCCCTAAGGTTTTGGGATTTGGGACAAGGCGATTATTTATGCTCTTTAACATATCTATCAACTGTAGATTTGGATATTTTATACCCCTCTCCTCGAAGTTCTAATTCTATTTTTCGAGTGGATTTACCTTCGGCATGAAGATCAAAGCACAGCTTCTTTAGATCTTTCTTTTCAAGAACACCTTCTCTCAAATCTTCGAACAGGCCTCTCTCTCCAGTATTTGAGAAATATCTATGCTCATTTGATTCTATGATATAACTTTCGAGTTTATATTCAGGAGCTAAGTAATTTCCCTTTACAATGCATAAATGAAGTCTGTTATCTATTGCTAGATCTGGGCGAACTTCGATTACCAGCCTCATTTTAGCTTCAAAGGATTGAGAGCCTAGGAGGTTATCTTTTGAAGGTGCAAACTGTTGAGTTCGTTTTCCTGCATGATGGTTATAGACTACTAGAAATCCATACTTAGCAGCTAATTGATCGTATTTAGTAATGAACCTTCTAACCTGGCCACCATCATTCATAACGCCATCGAATATGTCAAGAAAGGCATCCATAACCAAAAGATCGATAGGGTTATCTTTTATGAAGCTTTCAAGTTTTTCAAGAAGATTTTCAATAACAAATATGAAGTGGATATTCTCGTATTTCGAAGTATGTAATTTCTTCTCTTTATTAAATGTCTTTAAAGTAATGGTCATCAGATCTGCAAAATCTTCAGTTGAAACAACCATGGCACTCTTATGTATTGGATTGAGTTTCCAGCCTAAAAAGCTGCTATCTCCAACACTTACAGCAAGCGCCAATTGTCTTAGTAAAGTGCTTTTACCAAGGTCTGAAGATCCTGCAATAGCTACTGATCCAACTCTTGGAAACAAGGGGTCTAATAATTTAGGGATTGACTCTATCTTTCTTTTAATAAGGTATTCACCTGAATAAAAAGACTTTTCCTCCAAGGGTGCTTCGCCCTTTAAAGGGGTGTATGGAGGATTCATTATTTCTTAGAATTAACGAAGTCCGTAGCCTCCCGCCTAACTTCAACCGAAGTCTTTACATACCCTTTTTCGATATACTGGTAAAGCTCAGACGCTTTAAACCTAATAGGAGACTTTTCAAATTCTTGATAGTGCGGGATTAAATTTTCCGAACATTTTTTGCGGATATTAGCTTGGGAAACTGCAAAAATCTTTGCTGCTTCTGGCACTCCGATAAATGGTTCTGGGCGGTTCTGTTCGTTTACTACCTTCCGAATGATTAATTCATTTGCAGCTGCTACTCTAGAAACAATCTCTTCTGGAGTTGCTTCAATTAAGGTTTTGGTTGTACTCATAAAGTAAAAATTTAAATTAACATTAGCATGGTTGCTAACCCTATTAGAAATTTTATACCTTTGGATATCTGACGTCAAATTAGATATTAAGGTGGTTATTATTCCCTCGGGTTAGTTTCCACTTTTTTTTATGTCCTAGATTTGATTTACAAATCTTATCTTCTTATGGGGCAATATTACATCTTTCACACCCCCTTTGTCAAGCTATATTTCAATTAGTTATTTCACAAGTTTCAACACAAGAGCGTTAATAATTCATTTATTAATTACTCATTCTTATCTTTTTTTAAAACATTTGATAAAACCGATTGCATAGCTTTCTTCTTCTCTGGTGTATCAATATATCCTGAAGCCATCTTTGGGCTGTTTACCATCTGTTCACTTACTTCTTCTTTTGACGCTCCAGTCTCTCTACTTATAAAACTAGCCGCTGAGTATCTTGCATGATATGTAGACAGCTTTGAAGGCAGCTTAACGCCCTTATGAGCTAGCTTAGTTAGGTTATCATTGACGTTAGCTATAATTGAATGCTTTTTCTTTTTAATAGCCTCTAAGGTCATGTCATCTTCTAAGAAGTCAAAAATGTATTTCCCTCCTCCAGGGTATCTATCCATAATTTCTTGAATTTCTGGAGTTATCCAAACTTCACCTTTTAGATTAGTTCGACCTTTTGTTTTTACTGGGTCAAAATCAATACGCTTTCCTAGTTCGTCAGTTAATATCCAATCATATTCCAAAATAAGCATATCGGAAAACCTTAGTCCAGAAAACATAAACAAGAAAAAGAATATGTCTTTAGCCTTCTTCATGTGATACGATGTTGGCTCTAATCCTACAAGTGTTTCGATTTGCTCTTTAGATAGATTAAACTGCTTTGTTCTTCGTTTATTAGAATCAAGTGAAGGTGCATCGTCATCTGTAAAAGGATTATCTCTACCAGATATTACTCCCTTTTTCCATGCGCTAGTATAAACAGCCCTTAATTGTCTTAGATAGCTTTTTGCAGTCTCTTCGCTATTTCCTATTTCTACATGATATTCTATAAATTCATGCAACCAGGAAATATCAATGTCATAAATCAATCTCTTTGGTTGAACCTACTAACCCTACATTGGCAGATCAAGCTAGAAAAAAGTATCAAGATTATAAAGATGATGAAATAGTAGTTACTTTCGAAGTAGATGTTAATGAAGGAAATCAGAAGAAG
>Ga0209223_10003228_pt1 | contig 15638 bp, 14 predicted proteins | sample COG_06_FD_184750 | JGI IMG/M metagenome (GOLD analysis project Ga0209223, IMG submission 184750) | Pelagic Microbial community sample from North Sea - COGITO 998_met_06 (SPAdes) (version 2) | ecosystem: Environmental > Aquatic > Marine > Neritic zone/Coastal water | place: Helgoland, sampling...
TAACATTAGGTATATCTGCAGTTTTAATTTCTTGAATTGCTCCATCAGTTAATGCATTAGTATATTCCCAATGTATAAAGGGAGTTTCATGTTTCTTAGATTGATTTTGAATAGATTTTAAAAATGACATTAAGGTTTAATTTTTTGTTTTATCATATTTGCCACTCTATTAGTTTTATCAAGATTTTCATAATGCCAAATCACTAATTTTTTTATAGTGTATAATTTACTAAAGAAGTTTACATGTATTATCATTTTTTATATTTCAAGATAATTAACTGTATTTTTTACTTTAGAATCTAATCAAAATAAAGTATGAACTTTTTAAATGAAAAATCAATTTAGAATCCTTAACAACTTTCCAAGATCAAAACTACACGAACTTATTAAGAATAATGATAACTTGGTGGGCATAGAATTGGGTGTAGCTAAAGGGTCCTTTTCTAAAAAAATGATTGAAACTCAAAAATTTAACTTTTTTTTTGGTGTTGATAAATATTCTGATCATCACAATACAAAAGAATATTTACAAGCAATTTATAATGTGGGAGTTTTTTCCAATTATAAGTTAATCAGATCTACATTTGATGAGGCATTGGAATTATTTGAAGATAACAGTTTTGATTTCATTTATATAGATGGATATGCACATAACGGTCAATTAGGTGGAGACACTATAGTGAAATGGTATCCAAAATTAAAGATTAATGGTGTAATATGTGGGGATGATTATGATGATAAGTTCCCACTAGTAAAACAAGTTGTGAATTATCTAGCTAACGAATATGGTTTAGAAATCTTACTAACAGACATAAATGCTGAAGATGATGGACACAATTTTCCTTCATGGGCACATGTTTGTCATAAAAAATTATCATTATCAGTGAAAGAAACAATGATAAAAAAATCTAAGATATATGATTTCTATTTTAGAAATAAAATAAAAATTAAAAAAATTTTTGAAAAAATTACATTGCCACTAAAAAATTTAATAAAAAAACAAATTAATATTTTTAGAAATAAATAAAAAAATGAAAAAAATATTAAAAAAATGTTTGAATGTTTTTAATAACCAGATCGGTTTATTCAAGATAATACTAATAAAACCAAGATATTTTTTTTTATTATTTAGAGTTAGGATCCTTAGTTATATATTTGGAGACACATATTTTTTATCCCCAAGGTGTCTGATAATAAAACTTTTCGAAGATCGTAATTTTAAAAAGAAGGAAAACTTTAATTTGAAACAATTTGGAAATTATTTTTTAGACTTTAAAAAAATTAATAAAAAGAAAAAAACAATTATCTATTCAGGAGGTGTTGGAAAAAATATTAGCTTTGATGAAACAATAGCAAAAAAAATTAATTGCAAAGTCAGATTATTCGATCCTACACCAGAGAGCATTTCATTTATGAAAAATAGAACTACAAAAGATTTATCTTTTTATCCATATGCAATTTATGAAAAAAATAAAAAAGTAAAAATTTATTTTGATAAATATGGTTTAGTTAGAAGTAATTCAATCACTAATTTTTTGGGATTTGACAAAAAAAGTTACTATTATTGTAATGCATATAATTTACCATTTCTAAGAAAAAAATTTAAGGATAAAACCATAGACATTTTAAAACTTGATATTGAAGGAGTTGCAATGGGAGTTGTTCAGAATTGTTTCAAAAATAATATTTTTCCTCAACAAATGTTACTAGCTATAGAGGTGCCAATGAATTATTTCGAATTTATAGATTTTTATAAAAAATTAAAAAGATTTATAGCTAAAGTATCTGAGAGATACGAATTAATCAATATTAGAGATAGATCTAGAGGAGTTGAGTTGGAGATTTTGTGCATTTTAAAAGAACATAATTAAATAATGTTGTTTTAAAAAACTAATAAATTTACTTGATAAGTAATATTTATTTATAATTAATATTATAATTTATTTTTTTTATAAAATAACTAATAAACATTTATGATAACTAATTCTGATTTATTTTTTGAAATTAATGGAACTAAAAAAAAAAAATCATCATACAAAAAATATTCGAGAAAAAATGGTAAAAAATTAATTGAGGAAAAAAAAAAATTATTTAATAAATTTTTAAAGATAGTAAGCCAAACGTTAAACCATAAAATTGATCAAAAAACTTTTTCAGCAGTTGCAGGTTCATATACTAATTATTTTATAGAATTTTTTGTCTACTATTACTTCTTTAGTTTAAAAACCAATGTTAAAAATAAAAAATTAAAAATAAATTTTAATCTTAAGCACAATTTTGAATATTTTTATAATATTACACAAGAAAAAGAGTTTATATTGCATATCTTGTATTGCATTAAGTATAAAAAAGAGAAGGATTTTAAATCTAGCCAGGATATAAATTTTACTGATTTAAATTTAATCCATCAAAAATTCTCTATCAAAAATGCAAATCTATATAAAAAAAAAATAGTTGAAATTTTATTTCACCAAACAAGACAAGTAGATATTTTAAAACAGTTAAAAAATAAAAAATTGAAAATATTAGATAAAAAAAACTTTGAACATCTAAAGCTAAAAACATTAAGCAGAAATAAAGATCTTAGATATAATTTCATTAAAAATTTTAATGCAAAAACTACTATAGAGAAACAATTCTTAGATTTTTTTTATAATTTTTATTCAACCCTTTATCTTGAATCAATTTTAATGAACTTAAGTCTTATAAGTAATGATATAAAATACTTTCCTAAGGTAATTATGTCAGATGCACATGGCTGGTTCATGAATGATAATTTTAGACATTATCTTGGAATACAATCATTTCGAGGAACAAAAATATTAGACTTTCAAATTAATGGTGCAACTAATTTAACTTATCACAATCCTCACGTTGAAGTAGCCTCAAAATTTTGTGATGAGATAGTCCTTTGGATCCATAATGATCTTAATATCAATAGAAAGTTTTTATGCCTTCCAAGTCTATATTTTAGCAGAGTTCAAAATAGTAAATTAACAAAAAAAAATAATAATTTTGAAATTTTATATTTCGGTTGTGGAATATCGAAATATTTTAAAGGCTTTTGGTCCTCTTACATTTCTGGAGGATATTTAAAAGAATATCTAGAAAGTTCTTTCACATTTTTATCAAATATAAAAAAAAGAAATTTAAAAAATTTAAAATTTAGATTACGAATTGAAAATTTTTTTATGACTAAAAATTCTAAAAAACACAAAATAAAATTTATTTTTAATCATCTAAAATTACATGGTTTTAAGTATACTTTAAAAAGAATTATAAATGAATTGATAAATAAATATTTGACTTTTAAAATAGACTCTCAAGGAAATCAAAATTTAATTGATAATAAAAAAAAAAAGTTCTTTAAATCTATAAATTATGATCCTATTTTACCTAATGAAGTGGGTATTGAAAGAATGAAGAAAGCTAACATATTAATAGTTGATCATCCCTCTACACCAGTATTTGAAGCATTATCTTTAAATAAACCAACTATTATTTTTTGGGATCAAAATATAAATATTGTTAATCCTAATTTTAAAAATATACTAATAGAACTAACAAAATATAAAATTTTATTTTTTTCACCTAAGGCTGCTGCATTTCAATTAAATAAATATTTAGAAAATAAAAACTCAATCGAAAAGTTGTGGTATCAAAATAAAAGAATTCAACTTTTGATTAAAAAGATTAGAGCTATGTTATTGAATAATGGTGTAGGGAAAAAAAATATAACTGTTATTAACCAATGGGATCAATTTATAAAATTAGAAATCAACTCTTAAATATTATCTTCTATATAAAAAAAATTATAAAAGGATGTAATTAAAAAATTAACCTCTTAATAAAAATAAAAGAACACACTCCAATCCTAAGTATGGAGGAACTAAAAAAATAATCATTAGTAGAAGTTTAAAATTATCATAGTTAATAAAATCACATCCACAACTTATCCTGTGGCATTAATGAATAAGGCTAAACGAATTCTGTTATGAGAAGAAATAACACTAAAATAATCATTACATATAAACTATCTCAATTTATATATAGGAAATAAGCAGCAACACTTAGAAAACAACACTAGATAAATAACTGAATTTATTTTTAAATAATATTTATTATAAGAACATTTTATTTTTTTTATAAAATTATTATAAAATTTATACTTATATAGATAATGTTTATAATATTAAGTTTTTGATTTTGAAATATATTTTATATTCAATTAAATTTTCTTAACATATTTTTTTAAAATTTTTAAATCATCCTCTGTGTCTATATCAAGAGACTCACTTTTAGAGATAATTATAGGAGAAGCATCTTGATAGATAGATTTTGTATTTTTATTTAAAGTTTTTATATATAAGCAATTGATTATTCCATTTGGGTGATAGTACTTCTTTTGGCTTTGGCTTTGGGTGCTACCAGTAATCATGGGTGATTTTTTAAATACTGAATTCCAATTATTGCCATTTATTGAAAAGCCAAATGATATATGAAAATCATATTCACATGCCGAGAAGCAATTACTTTTATTTACAATAGAAAAATTAATCGCTTTTTTGATAGTATTTATAGATCTTAATGGACAAGTAGGTAGCATTTGAACCAAAAGATCATTTTTCTTTAAATTAAATTTTTTAATTAAATCACATTTTAAATAATCAAATATTTTCGACTTTGTTTTAGAATGTGAATTAACTCTTTTATCAAAAATTAGATTTTGATGATTTAATTTATCTTTTTTTAAATATTTAATTAAAATATTGTAATAGTTATTAGAGTCAGAGCTAAAAATAATTTGATCAAATTGCTTTGACTTCAGAGCTTTAAAAACTGTCCAATAAATAAGAGGCCTAGCATTTATTAATCTAATATTTTTATTTTTTACCCTAGTGGACCCTGATCGTGCAGGAATAAAACAAATAATTTTTGATTTTTTTTTATCTAGCATAAAACTACATAGAGTATTAAGCTATTATATAATTTTTGTAAGTAAATAATTAAAATTATTAATTAAGATATTTTGCTAATTTTTTAATTTCAATTTGTTTTTTTATTTTTTCAAAAACTTTTTTACATTTTAGCATTTCATCTTTATTAATCTCTTTTAATGGTGATCGTTCATACCTTTTGAAATTTTTATTAAGTTCTAGAAAAGCTTTAATTGTTAAATGCCAACCATATTTATCTTTAATCTTAAAAAAAGGATCCTCAATATTCTTTATTATCATATTCATTTTTTTTATATTTTTAGATTTATAATAGTTATAAAAATCAATAGAAATTTTAGGATTTAAATTAGAAACACCTGACAACCAAGAAGTACAACCATGCTTTGCAGCCTTCAACCACTGTCTCTTGCCTCCACCTGATGTAATTATCGTCATTTGATTCGAAATTTTTTTGCATATCATTTTTGTATAAGTTTGATTTTTAGCATCTTCTTTCATAGCAATAAATCTGGGTAATTTTGAGATTTTTTCTAGAACATTTAAAGAATAATAAACAAAAGGAGGGTTGCTTGAAATTCCATTTTCTAAAATTTGTTGATGCAATAATAGTAGGCACTTTGTTTTGTTATGAATTTTTCTAAAGTGACTGTACAGTTGCTCGTCTGCATAAAACTTTTCACCAAAAATAAGACTTACAATATCTGCACCATTTTTTTTAAAATAATTTACATACTTAATTGTTTGTTCTGTAGAGCAATGATATGGCTCTGCACAAATTATTATATTATTCTTATTAAGTTTTTTAACTTGTTTTATACAGAAAACATTTATTTTTTTAATTTCTTTTTCAGTTAATAAGGATAACCTTGTATTATAAACCATAACATAAAAATTTCTTGCACCATTTGAGTAAAGATATTTCAAATAATTTTTTAATGCTAAATAATCAATCTTTTCTCTATCGTTAAATGGTGTAATAATAGAAAATATTGGACCATTTAGTTTTTTTTGTGTATATGTAAACCTATTCATGAACTTTTTTAATAAAATAACCAAAAACCATACCTTCTTTATATCAGAAATTGGAATAAATCATAATGGTGATATTCAAAATGCATTAAAATTAATTCAAGCTTCAAAACTTGCTGGTTGCGACGCTGTAAAGTTTCAAAAAAGAACTCCTGAAATTGCGACCCCTAAAAGTTCTTGGGATATTGTAAGAGACACTCCTTGGGGAAAAATGAAATATATCGATTATAAAAAAAAAATAGAATTTGGAAAAAAAGAATATGACGTTATTAACAAATTTTGTAAAAAAATTGGTATTCTTTGGACCGCGTCATGCTGGGATATTCCTTCAGTAAAATTTATTGAAAAATATAAAGTAAAATTTCATAAAGTTCCCTCTGCCTGTATAACAGACTTGGGTTTACTGAAAGAATTAAAAAAAACAAAAAAACCAATAATAATTTCGACTGGTATGAGCACTGAAAAACAAATTAAAAAAGCTGTCAAAATTCTTTCTCAAAAAAATTTATCAATACTACATTGTAATAGCTCATATCCTTCACAAGCTGATCAGTTAAATCTAAGATATATTGTAAAATTAGAAAAAATGTTTCAAAAGTCAGTAATAGGTTATTCCGGTCATGAAATGAACTTATCATCCTCAGTAGCTGCTGTGGTTTTAGGTGCAAAAATAATTGAGAGACATATTACCTTGGATAAGTCTATGTGGGGTACAGACCAACAAAGTTCAATCGAACCATTAGGATTTGCAAGACTTATCAAAGAAACCAAAACTGTAAAAATGTCTTTAGGTAAACCAAAAAAAATAGTCTACCCTGAAGAAAAAAAAATTATGCTGAAACTGAGAAAATATTTATAGTTATACTCTCTTCAGCAATCTTCAATTTATTAATAAATATATTTAAAAAATATTTTAAGTAATTTAAAAAGAATAAACTTTTAACTTAATCCATGAATAGTTCTCAACTATCTTAATTTAATTAAATAATATGTATTAACATTTGGTTTAAAAATTTAGAGGGTATGCCTGACTATTATGTGCAATTAAACTCTTTACAAATACAGAATTTTTATTTTGAAGTGCATTATTACCTATACTAGTGCTTTATAAGATTTCTTATTCTCTAACTTGAGCTTGTATCTATCAATAAAACTTAAATAAGCATCAAATTTTAGGTTATTTGCTCAAATATTTTAAGTTATCAAAAACCAATCATTTTTCTAAAAAAATCATTCTCCAAAGAACCTCCAATGGTAGTAAGAACGATTTAATCATGCTGCCGTGAAGGCATAAAACTCTAATAAATGTCCAGGAATATTGATAAATGATTTATATAATTCATAGTGCAATAATACCTTGTAAAATATTATTTTTGATGAATTTGACAAACAATCATTTTAATTTTTTTAACATTGTAATGAAATTTGAACTTTTACTGTTGAAAGTTTTATCATCAAAATGAATATCATAAGAGGGCTTTCCTAATATCAGTTCATGAAATTTCAAATCCCAACTTATAAGCTGTTTCTTTATTTTGTAGTAATATTTTTTTTTAACAAATGATGCATTTTCTTTATTTCTTCCCATATATCTAGATGTGAAAATTTTAATATAATAATCATTTAAATACAAATCATTTACCAACTTAATAATTTCACTATTTGGTCTTGAATTAGCATAATTGCTACCATAGGTAACACATAAAGTATTATCAATATCAAACATTAAAATTTTCTTATATCTTTTATAAGTCAAACTTGTCGTCTTTTAATTTCATAATTAGCTAAACTATTATTTTTTTAATTTGTTATTGATTAATTGATCATAATTTCCTTGACCTATAAGTTGACCTTTTTCAAGTTTAAAGATAATATCACAGTTCTTAACTGTGTTTAAGCGATGGGCAATTAAAATAATAGTGATATTTTTGCTAAGATTATTTACAGCATCCATCACCACTTGTTCTGTTTGACTATCAAGTGCACTCGTTGCTTCATCAAGAATTAGTAATTGTGGATCATGATATAAGGCTCTAGCGATTCCAATTCTCTGTCGCTGTCCTCCTGATAGTCTAACCCCGCGTTCACCAATTGTCGTTTGGTATTGTTTGGGTAATTCATCGATGATAAATTCATGTAAATTTGCAATTTTAGCAACTTTTTCAACAGCTTCTTGGTTAATATTATTAGCACCCGTCCCAAAAGCAATGTTAGCAGCAACACTATCATCAGAAAGATAAATTTGTTGAGGCACATAACCAATAGAACTTTGCCAAGATCTTGAATTTTGGGGTGTTATAACTTTTTCATCAACTTCTAGAGTACCTTTTTGAGCCTCAAGCAAACCTAGAATGATATCGATAGTTGTGGTTTTACCACTACCAGTAACACCAACCAGCCCAACTGTAGATTTTACAGGAATATTCAAACTAACATCTTTTAAGGCTGATTGTGGTGTATTTGGATAATTATAATGAATATTTTTTAGAATGATTGATTTATTAAATGATAAAATACCCTGGTCCTTATTTTTGTTAGTCTGTTTCAGATTTTTGATTTCATCAACTAACTTATCAAGCGCAGTGCCAACAAAAGTAAGTTGAGTTAAAGATCCATAAATTTGTTGTAGTGCTGGTAATAATCGATAACCAGTAAAAACATATAAACTAACAATGGGTAGAGCATTATTAAAATTACCTGATTTAGCTATCAAATAAAGTATTAACAGCAAAATACCACCAAAGGCAAAAGCTTCTAAAAAGAAACGAGGTAATTGAGCTACCACTTGTGAAGAACTATTGTTTCGAGCATAAATTTGAGCAGAATTAGAGAAACTATTGATGTAAGTTTGTTCTAATCCTCCAACTTTTAACTCTTTTACAGCTCCAAAAGCCTCACTAACTGCCCTAAAACGTAAGTGATTATTTTTTAAACGTTCTTCTCCTATTCGAGTAAGGTAATTTCGTATGAAATAAAATGTAAGCCCATAAGCTCCACCAAGTGAAAAACCAACTATTAGTGAAAGTTTTGGATCAACTATAACTAGTAAAGTTATAAGTATAATTGCAACCAACCCTTTGGCTACTAATTCCATCATCGGTCTCATACCATTTCCAATTACTTGAGATACTTCTGATAAAATATTTTTTCCAAGTTCAGCACTATGACGAGCTAAAAACCAGCTATAAGGCTGTTGTAGATATCCTTCAATTAATCGTTTTCCAATACTGTATTCTCGCATTTGAATAAATCGCAATTGAAAATAAAGTGTAAATGCTTTGATAGTGAGTGAAGTAATTAATACAACGAATACAACAAAACCTAAAACAAATAAAAACTCATGATTATCTTTAACTCCAAATATACTTGAAAATTGAAAAAAATTATTTAAAATAGAGTTTGTTTCAATAAGACTAGGTTTTGTTAAAACTGCCATAAAAGGTAAAATAGACACCACACCAATCATCTCTAGCAATGCCGTTAAAATCATCAATAATAATAACAAAACTGCATGTTTACGTTCACGAGATGTGAGTAAAAATAATAATTTTTTAAAGGTTTGCACTATTTTTTATAAAGTCTTGATAAGTTTTAATTAAACCTTCTTTTAAACTCATCTCTGGTTTAAAGGCAAGATTTTTTATTCGATTACAATCCAAAAGTTTTCTAGGTGTGCCATCAGGTTTAGTTGTATCAAAATTAATTTCTCCCTTAAAACCTACAACTTCACTTATGTTTTCTGCAAGCTCTTTAATAGTAAGTTCTTTGCCACTTCCTACATTTATATGACTACACATAAATGAAGTTTGTTCATCATAAGTTTTTTTTTCCACATTCATTAAATGAACAGAAGCTCTAGCTATATCATCAACATATAAAAATTCTCGTTTTGGTGTGCCTGTGCCCCAAATTACAACATTAGGTAAGTTATTAACTTTTGCTTGATGAAAACGATAAATTAGTGCTGGAATCACATGACTGTTTTTAGGATGATAGTTATCTCCAGGTCCATAAAGGTTTGTTGGCATTATGCTTCTATAATCAATGCCATGACTTTTGCTATATTGACGGTTGTAATTTTCACACATTTTGATTCCAGCAATTTTAGCAATAGCATACGGCTCGTTTGTTGATTCTAACTTTCCAGTTAATAGTTCCTCCTCTTTAATGGGCTGACTAGCATTTTTTGGATAAATACAACTTGATCCTAGAAATAATAATTTTTTAACCCCACTTATGAAAGCACCTTGTATAATATTTATTTGAATCATTAAATTTTCATAAATAAACTCTGCCGGATAAGTATTATTGGCATAAATACCCCCTACTTTTGCAGCAGCTAAATACACTTGGTCAATTTTTTGATTTTTAAAAAAATTTTGAACATTATATTGATTTAATAAATCAAGTTCTTTTCTCTCTTTTATTATGAGTTCAATATCTTGTTTTCGTAAAAGACCTGTCAAAGCAGACCCTACCATACCATTATGACCTGCTATGAATATTCTTGGTTTAGACATTTTATATATTAGTTTTTATAAATCTAATGATTAATAAAATCATTTTTTTTTGCTAATTTTAAATCTTCATCAATCATTTCTTTTACCAACTGTTCAAATGATATTTTGGGAGCCCAGTTTAATTTTTTTTTTGCTTTACTTGCGTCACCTAATAAAGTTTTAACTTCTGTTGGTCTAAAATATCTTGAGTTTATCTCAATAATATTTTGACCATTAAATGTACCCACCTCATCTAAACCTTTTCCATTCCAAACTATTTTCATATCTAAATTTTTAGATGCTTTATTAACAAAGTCTCTAACTGAATATTGCTTACCAGTTGCAATTACAAAATCTTCCGCCTCTTTCTGTTGCAACATTAACCATTGTGCTTCCACATAATCTTTTGCATGGCCCCAATCGCGCATTGCATCTAAGTTACCAAGGTATAATTTTTTTTGTAATCCTAATTTTATTCGAGCTAAAGCTATTGTTATTTTTCTTGTAACAAATGTTTCTCCTCTAACAGGACTTTCATGATTAAACAAAATTCCATTACAAGCATAAATATTATAAGCTTCTCGATAGTTAATTGTAATCCAATAAGCATATAATTTAGCAACACCATATGGGCTTCTGGGATAAAAAGGTGTTTTTTCATTTTGTGGAGTTTCTTGCACATTGCCATATAACTCAGAAGTTGAAGCTTGATAATATTTTGTTTTTTTCTCTAATTTTAAAATACGTATTGCTTCTAAAATTCTTAAAGCTCCAAGAGCATCTGAGTTAGCAGTATACTCAGGCTCTTCAAATGAAACTGCCACATGACTTTGTGCAGCCAGATTATAAATTTCATCTGGTTGTATTTCTTGAATTATTCTGAATAAACAAGTTGTGTCTGTTAAATCGCCATGGTGTAAAATAAACTTTTTATTAACAACATGAGATTCTTCATATAAATGGTCAATTCTATCTGTATTAATTAAAGATGTTCTTCTTTTAATACCATGAACTTCGTAACCTTTATTCAATAAGAATTCAGCAAGATAAGATCCGTCTTGTCCAGTTATTCCAGTGATTAAAGCTTTTTTCATAAATTATCAGTTTATACAGATTAATTTCTAATTTTCTATAAAATTTAGTAAAATATGAATTGTTAAAAAAATAAGAGAAGTACAATATAAATTGATTTAATTCTAAAAACAATACAATTAAAATTTGAAGAGATTATTAATGCAAAAGATTTAAAATTTAGTAAGCTTTGATTAGTTTTATCAAAACCAAATAATATTGATAAAACTCGTTTACCTTATATTCCACATATAGATTATACGAGATATCTAAAGGCTATGGTTTATCTCCATGATGTTAAAATAGAACATGGCCCAATTTACTTGGGTAAAGTAAATAAAAATATTAACATCGAAGTAAGAAGAATAAAGCTACCATCAGACTACAGTGACAGAAGTTTAAATAGTATTGAAAATGATGATATTAATGGAGCCTTAATTCCGATGTCGGGAAATGCTGGTGATGTAATATTTTTTGATACCAATACACCTCATAAGGCAGGTATAGTTAAAAATAAACATTATAGAAAAGTACTTAGATTTGACTTCGAAAGGCCTTTTTTAAACCAAAAGATAATATTTTTGATTTATTCTTTAGACGTTTATCCAATATTTGAATTTTAACTTAACTTTTTTATATTATTTAATAAATTCAGTTATAATTCTTAAATTTTTAATTAGGCTTTTTTTTCAAAAAAATGTTAAAGCTTTTTACTTCATAATTAAAAATTTTTTTCTTACTTTCCCGAAGTCCTTTTGCGTCTTCTTTAAAATATAAAATTTGATAATTCAGCCTCAAATAATCAATTAATTTTTTCTTAGAATTAAATTTTTCATGATGAAAACCTGCAAATCTATCTATCAATATTGGCTCACTCACAGAATTAGTTATCAAAGGTAATCTTGATATTCCAATATATTTAGGCATTGAATTTTTTTTTAAAAATTTATAGATATTTTTCACATACGAAAGAGCCCCAAAAGCAATTAACAAATCAAACTTATTAAAATTTTTAATTTTTTGTGAATTTTTAAATTTTATTCTTCTCAGAGCAAAATAATTTTTTATGCAATCATTTCTATTCATAATATTAACTAATTTAGCTTTTTCATATATGACATAATCAATTATTTTATTTTTCTTTGACAAATAAATTCCGTAATTACCACAGCCGCCCCCCCAATCTGCTACTTTTAATTTATTTTTTTTAGTTAAATTACAATATTTTAAAAGTAGTCTAGAGTTATATGTGGAAATATTTTTTTTTATTAGTTCTTTAATTATTTTTAAATTTATTTTTGTCTGATAAGAGTTTTTAAAAATTTTTTTTCTACTGATCGTGTATCTATCAATAATTTTATACTTAAAAAGAATTTTTTCTTTAAAATTTTTTAGACTATTTAAATGATACAAATATGAAATAATTTTTTTCATAAATTTTTAGTTTAAGTAATTACTTTTTTAAGTATTTTAAATCCTCTTCAGTATCTAAGTCAATAGACTCTTTTTTATATACTATCTCTGTTGATAATAAAAATTTTAGTTATAAAAAATTGACTTCTAAACTTTAGAAAAGAATATTTATAAGTCAAATTATATATCTAAGTTTTTAAAATCTAAATGCTTTTTAAATAAATAATAATTTAATTCTCTAAAATTATTAAATTTATTACCAAAGATATCCAAATACGAATAGTTTCGACTTAAAAAAATATTATCTTTTAATATTTTTATAGAATCATTATTTTCTTCAAATAAGATAACTTTATTTTTAAATAAAAATTTAACTAATAAAGAAAATTTATTAGGTCTACAAATAATGGCGTCATATTTATTTAATATTCTTCTTATAGTTCTGATATCAAAAGCTTCAATTATTATTTTTTTTTTTTTCAAATAAATTAAATTTTCATCATTCTGATACCTTAACACATCACAATTTACATCAGCTTCATTCTTATATTTAGATATAATATTTTTCCAGTTAATTGGGGCTACACTTTCTTTATTTTGATCATTGTATATTTTTGTATATAAATTATATGAAATAGAAAATAATCCAAATTTTTTCAAAGTTTGTTTTGCTATTTTTTTTAGGTATAATTTTTTATCAGAAAATAGTTTATTATTGTATTCATCATCATTATCTATGAAAATAATATTTTTAATTTTTGATTTTAATTTTATATTATTATTTTTTTTACACTCTCTATATGTAAAATTAAAAAGATCTTCATAAAATAAATTGGAAGTATTTAATTTTTTTTCTTTAATAAGGCTTTGAAGAAATTGTGGTTTATTAAAATCTAATGAGCCATTTAATAATTCCTCATTATTATAATTTTTATTAGTTATATTGTAATGTGTTAAAACATGTTGATGCATTGAAAGATCTATTTTTTTACTTATTTCTTTCATATTATACTTTTTTATCACTAGTATATTATGTTTCTTATATAATTTTTTATTTTGATTTAATAATTTTTGGAAAATAATTTTGTCAATTTTATACGAGAAATAATATTTTTTAATATTATCCATATCATAATAAATAAAATATTTAACCTGATTAGTTTTATTAATTAGTATATTTTTTTTCAAATCAAAATTAAAATTTTTAAATTTATTTTCTATAATTATGTTGGGTTTATTAAAAAAATACGAGTTGTTTATAAAATTTTTTTCCGCTATTCCTTCTGAGAGAATTCTCCTTGAGTGCAATATATCTAAAATATTTTTTTCTGAATTTATAAAATTTATTTTTTTTAATTTACCAGATAATATTCCAAGTATTTGAGTAAAAGTAGAAAATCCATTTGGATTACAAAAAATTACATCAGTATTTTTTGCAAGAATAAGAGATCTTTCTAATGGATTATCAGAAAAATCTTCTACAAAAAAACATTTTTTTTCTTCCAAAAAATCTAATAGGTTGCCGGAATTAAATTTTCTATCAAATCCATAAATAATAATATTAGAATTAGGGTATTCTTTTTTTAAGTTTGATATTAAATTTTTAATCATGTGGTCATAATCCTCACCCTTCAAATCATTCAGATATGTTTTCCAATTATCTTTTCTTATATAAATAGCGAAAGTAATATAATTTTTTTTTAATGGTATTTTTTTTAATTTATTTAACTTGATATTATGCCTAAAATTTTCTCTTGCTAACCAGTCATAATAATAAATATAAGGAATATCAAAAGATTTAGAAATAATTTTAGGATCAAATTTATCATTTACAAAAATTTTATCCGATATGATTTGTAAATTTTTTTTTTTTATATTAAATTTTTTTTCTTTAGTATTGATACCCTCCACATTATAATTTTTACCATTACTTTTATCAACAATTACTCCTTTATAAAAGAGAGGGTTTATTATTCTTTGGTACTGATTATAATCTATATTAAGGTCATCAATCACTTCATCGCAAAATGGTTTTAGTAAATTTTTAGAATTATAAAAAGGGTCATGCAATATTACTTTATAAGTAGAAATATTTTGAAAAAAATTTGCAAACAAAATATTTGACAAAGAACCACCTGGAGCATCTGAATGAGTTTGAACACTATATTTTGTAGATATTAATAATTTTTGCATTTATGTTTAATTTTATACTAAATTTACCTAATTAATTTTATTTTAACATAAACTCTAAATCTCTCTCTATTTCAGCTTTATCAACTGAATAACTATTACCAAGATTATTAACTACTTTTGCAGAAGCCAAAGATGCAATTAACAAAGAAATTTGAGGATCAATTTTATTTTTTAAAAGCAAACTTAATATTGCTAGCATAGAATCGCCAGCCCCTATTTTATCAATGGGTTTTGAATTAAATGATGGGCAAAAATATTTGTTATTTTTATTATCAAATAAAATTGCACCACTAATACCTCTAGTAATCACTAAAAATTTTATCTTATTTTTATTTAAAAATTTCTTTGCAATTAAATCAATATCACTTTTTTTATCTCTCACTTCATTTCTTAATTCTCCTTCATTAATACACAAAAGATCAAAGTTTTTTAAATGTTCTAGTGTGTGAAATGATGTAACATTAGAATTCTTTTG
>Ga0209223_10003232_pt1 | contig 15623 bp, 15 predicted proteins | sample COG_06_FD_184750 | JGI IMG/M metagenome (GOLD analysis project Ga0209223, IMG submission 184750) | Pelagic Microbial community sample from North Sea - COGITO 998_met_06 (SPAdes) (version 2) | ecosystem: Environmental > Aquatic > Marine > Neritic zone/Coastal water | place: Helgoland, sampling...
TTAAACTTTTTAAGTACCTTATTTTTATTTGAATTATATCTTCCCATATATCTTGCTGTATAAAAAATAATTGTATTCTCCTCATATAACGCATTAATTAATTTTATCATTTTTTTTTTAGGTTTTGATAGTGCGTAGTTGCTACCAACAGTTTTACAAATTGTATTGTCTATATCAAAAAATATTATTTTGTTTTTCAATTTCATAAATTTTATTTTTTACTTTTGTGGGATTTAGATTTTTAAGACAAATTTCATCTCCACAGCCAAATCTTTTTTTATCATAACATGGTGAACATGATAAATTAAGTTTTATAAAATTATTTAGAGATTTATGAACAAATTGAATGGGATTAGTAGGACCAATTATAGCAATATGATTAATTTCGAGACACTGAGCTGCATGGATCATTCCATTATCATTAGCAATTAGAAATTTACATTGTTTAAGTTTCTGCAAAGATAAAATAATATCTTTATTATAAATATAAATTTTTGATGATTTGCAATTTTTTTTTAAATAATCAAGCAAATTATTTTCTTCATGGCTTCCAAATATAAAAATTTTATTTATTTTATTCTCAGATATTATTTGATTAATTAAATCAACAAAATATTCTTTAGGCCATCTTTTATGTTTTTCTAAGTCCCCAGAACCAGGAGCAACACCAATTATATTTTGATACGTATTATCGTCTTTAAAAAATTTACTAAGGTTAAATTTTTTATAGTTATATTTTCTATTAATTTTATTACTATTATTAAAAATTTTACTTAACTCAAACATTTGTTGATGTCTTGATAGTTTTTTTAAATTTAAAACCTTATTAAAAAAAAACTGATGAAATTTGAAATTTTTAAATATTTTTGTCTTAGAATTAATAAAAATAGAGAATATTGAAGCTTTAATAATATTTACATTTGGATCTATTAATAAATAATCATATTTTGTAAAGAATACATTTCTAAAAAGATATAAATATTCAATACTTTTTCTAGGGGTGTAATATGCTTTGAATTTTGTATTTTTTATTAGTCCTGCTAATAAATCAAAATTTTGTTTATATTGAATAATAAATGTTAATTCATAATTTGTACTAAGCGATTTTATGTTGAATAAAAATTGATCAACAGTATAGATCATATCTCCAATTCCTTGTGGGAAAAGTAATAAAATTTTTTTTTTCATTTTTTAAGTGTTATTATAAGTGGAATGGTAATTAAAATATTAAAAAATATTAAACATAATATAAATAATTTATTGTTGTATTTTTTTTTGATTTCGATTGTACTTTTCTCAAAGTAAGTATGATCACAACTATAATTATCTAAAATTAAATCTTGCCAATTGTCTTTAAAATTTTTTTCTATTGTATAATTGTTTAATAAAAGTCTGCTTCTGAATTCTGAAATTTCATTAATCTTTTTGAATTGCTCATCGCACAGGATTTTGTTAAATTTTATTTTTTTACTCAATATATTTTCAAGAGTATTTAATAATAGGTTAAGTTCTTTTATATTATGTGACCCCAAATATATAATTAAATGAAAGTAATTATCATTTATATTTTTTAATTTATTTTTTACATAAGGGCTAGATCTCATTAAACCTAAGGAATATGTACTTACTATATTTGGTTCTACAAATTTTTTATAAAATAATTTATCATCGTTGTATTGAAGTTTACCATTATAACTTTTATCAAGATTAATAATATCTAAAACATTGTCATTATAATTCCATTTAGAAAACTCTGTATTGTATGGTCTTCTTAAATTAAAATTGATGTTTATTTCATATTTTTTACTATTTTTTTTCATTTCAGTATCGAGAAGTGATAAATCTTTGTCTATTAATGAAGTATGTATTTTATAAAAATAGTATGTATTTTTTGAATAAAAATATATTGTAGATAATACACACATAAAAATTATTATAATAAGCAGCATGAATTTAAAAACAATTTTTTCAGAAATAAAGTTAAATTTAAGCATTTTTTTTTTTACTTTAATATTAGTATTCCCGGTTAATATATTAGTTTCTTTAGATAATCAAATTACTATAGAATTTGTTAAACTTTATGATTACGTTTATACACTTAAAAAAACAAATTATATTGTATTTCCCACTAGTTTTATTTTAATACCATATTTTATTTATATCTTTTTTTTAGATTTTAAAAAATCTAAAATTTTTTTTAACCATAAGACAATTTTATTTTTTGCTTACTTATTAATATCAATTTCAATAGTAGGTATTTTTTATTTTAAAGGTTACAATTTTAGATTAATAAAAAATTTTATTTCCTTAAATATATTAATTTTTTTTTTATTTTATTCAAAAATTTTTTTTCAGAATTATTCCCATAGAGTAATAGAAAAAGGTATTTACTTTTCAGTTTTAATAATAAGTTATATTTGTTTAAATAATTTATTTAATAAGATAATGTTCAATGATAAATATAGTGTTGTTTCAACATCAAAAATTTTTTTTAATTTAAATATATCTCATTATCCAGATTACTTTCCGTATTTAGTATTTATGTTAATTGGAATTATTTTTTTTTCTAAAAATAATATTTTTAATTTAAAAGAAAAATTTATCTATATATTAATATTAATTGTTTGGTTATTTGAAAGTATTATCTATCAAAATAAAGGATTATTAATAGTTTTTTTATTTTTTATAACCACTTCTATTTTCTTTAAATCTAATTTGTTAAAGAAATTTTTTATTAAAAATCTATATTTGTTTTATTTACCTATGCTGCTAATGCTATTATTTTCTTTTTCTTTAACTTTATATGGAATTGAATCTTCTCTTGATGAAAGATTTAGAGCTTTTGTAAGAAATTACGAAGGAATAAATAATATTTTATTTCCTTTAATGCATACTTCTATATTAGAAAATTATAATAATAATCATAACGATTTTTTAGAAATTTATACCTTATACGGTATTTTTAGTTTTTTTATTTATAATTTCATATTATTAAAAATTAGAAAAATTATGATCCATAATTTTTTTTATGGCTATTTATTTGCAAATATATTTTTTTTAGGATCTATTGTGCAAAATAATTTTTTGAATCCTTACTTATTAATTATAATTTCCTTAACACTAGGCTTGGACTCTAAAAACTATTTTAAACGTATCTGAAGAAATTTTCTAATAATTTTAAAAAAAATTATTTGATAATAATTTCTAATTTTAAAACTTTTTAATATTTCAAATACTTCTAAGTTTGATGTAATAATATTTTTAATTGATTTAGTACTTGTTCCACCAATTTTCATATTTATTATTGGTTTTGCTAAATATTTTATATTTTTAGGCTTAAGTAAAAGAAGTAATCTAATCATTAATTCGTAATCTGATGCAATTTTATATTTTGTTTTAAATAGTCCATTTTTTAATAACGTATTTCTTTTACAAAAAAAAGATGTATGTGGAGGGTGCCATCCTTTATAAATTTTTTTAATATTATAAATTCCTGATTTCCATGATCTTGAAAATCTATTTGCAGACATTATTATGTCTCCATAAACAACTTCAATTTCTTTTTTTTTAAAAGCTAAATTTATTTGACTTAAAGTTTTTTTATCAACTAAATAATCATCTGAATGTAAAAAAAAAATAATATGTCCTTTACTTTTCTTAATTCCAAAGTTTAATGCTTCATATAAAGACAATTTCTTATCATAAAAATATCTAAAATTATAATTTGTCTTTATCTTATCTTTAATTGGTTTTATGCTACTATCGATTATTATATTTTCATAGTTTTTAAATGTTTGACTTCTTAAAGACTCAAGTGTGGGGAAAATATTTTTTGGATTTTTTGTAGCTGTAATTATACTAAAAAAGATTTCTTTCATATTCTTTTATAACTTTTTCTATGCCAATATTTAGAGGTATATTATTAATTTTTTTGATTATTTTTTTTAATTTAGTGCAATCTAATTTTTTATTATAAACTCCATCTGGTTTGCTTAGATCAAAAACTACCTTCCCCTTAAATTTTATTATTTTTTTAATCATATCTGCTAATCGCTTGATTGATATATTTTGTTCAGACCCAATGTTGATTATGTAATTTTTATTCGATAGCTCTTTAAATTTATTTTTTTTTAATTTTATTAGTTTTTCCACACACAAGACTAAATCATGTACATGTAAAAATTCTCTTAATGCTTTACCACTACCCCAGATATATACTATTTTCTGATTTTTTCTTTTAGCATCAACAAATTTTTTTATTAATGCTGGTATTACATGACTTTTTAATTTGTCAAAATGATCATTTGGACCATACAAATTGCATGGCATTAAAGCTCGATAATCGGTATTATATTTTTCATTATAGAATTGACATAACTTTACACCACTTATTTTTGCTAAAGCATAACCTTCATTAGTTTCTTCAAGTTTACCAGTAAGAATACTTTCTTCCTTGATTGGAATTGTTGAAGCCTTTGGATAAATACAAGAACTTCCTAAAAAAATTATTTTTTTTATTTTGGCCTTAAAAGCTGCTTTAAATAATGAGCTTTGAATATCAATATTATCCAGAAACATGTCTACTTTATTTTCTTTGTTCTTTATAATTCCACCTGCATTAGCTGCCGCGTGTATGATTATGTCTGGTTTATTTTTTTTTAAAAAAATAGTTAATTTTTTTTCATTTCTTAAATCTAAATTTTTTTTTATAACAGTAATACATTCATATTTTTTTTTAAAATAATTTAATAAATTAGAACCTACCATTCCACTATGACCAGTTATAAAAATTTTCTTTTTCATAACTAACTATTTATCATATCAAGTATTAAATCATCTAGACTGTATTTAGGTCTCCATTTAAGAATTTTTTTTGCTTTAGATGAATCTCCTAATAGGCTCGGAACCTCTAGTGGTCTAAAAAATTTTTTATCAATTTTTATTATTATTTTACCATTTAAATCGATAATTTTTTCATTTAATCCATAACCCTTAAATTTAATTTTCATATCAAGGTGTTTACAAACTTTTTTAATAAAATCCCTTATAGAATATTTTTTTCCAGTTGAAATAACAAAATCGTCTGGTTTTTTCGATTGTAATATTAACCATTGAGCTTCCACATAATCTTTCGCATGGCCCCAATCTCTTTTTGCGTTAAGGTTTCCAAGAGATATTTGCTTAATTTTGCCCTGTTTAATTCTCTTCAATCCATCTACTATTTTTTTAGTTACAAATGTTTCTCCTCTCCTTGGAGACTCATGATTGAATAGAATTCCATTTGAACAAAACATTCCATATGACTCTCTATAAATTTTAGTCATCTCAAATGCATAGTGTTTTGATACACCATATGGAGATACAGGTTTAAAAGGAGTCTTCTCAGAAAGTTTTGATAGATTGTTACCGTATAATTCTGAGGTAGAAGCTTGATAGAATTTTGTTTTTAAATTTAAAGTTCTAATAATTTCTAAAATATTTAAAGTACCAACTCCATTAGTCATAGCAGTATAGTAAGGCATATCAAATGAAACTTTTACATGAGACTGTGCTGCTAAATTATAAATCTCATCAGGCTTGATCTTTGCTATAACATTTGACAAAGAAATATAATCAATCATATCTCCATAATGTAAAAAAAAATTTTTATGTTTTGTCGAGGTGTCTTGGTAAATTTTATTTAATCTGCTTGTATTAAATGATGATGATCTTCTAATAATGCCGTGTACTTTATAATTCTTTTGTAATAAAAATTCAGCTAAATAAGAACCATCTTGACCTGTTACACCAGTAATTAATGCTACTTTACTCATAATTATTCCCTTGTAATCAAATAATTTTCTATTGCAATACCATCCATGGATGTTCTTATAAAAAGATCCAAAGCTTGTTCTGGCTTCATTACAATTGGCTCATTTTCATTTAGTGAAGTATTAAGTACCATTGGAATATCATTTATACTATATAATTCATTAATCAACTCGTAAAATATTGGATTAACTTTTTTACTTACAGTTTGGAGTCTACCTGTACCATCAACATGACATACACCTGGAATTTTATTAGATTGATCTTTTTTAACTTTATAAACCATAGACATATAATTAACTTTTTTAGTATTTTCAAAGTATTCACCAACATACTCTTCTAATATTGATGGTGCAAACGGTCTAAAATTTTCTCTGATCTTAATTTTAGAATTAATAATTTCTTTAATATTGGGGTTTGATGGATTTGCTAACAAACTTCTATTACCTAAAGCCCTTGCACCTGCCTCCATTCTCCCTTGAAACCAACCAATAATCTTATTATTTGAAATCAACTTTGCGCAATGTTTAATCATTTTATTTTTTTCGTCAAAATGTTGAATTTTAAAATTTTTAAGTCTATGTGAAAAAAGAGTTAGTGATTTATTTATTTCATGATCTGTATAGGAATTTCCAAGGTAAGGTGATGAATTATCTATTTTATCTTTTGACTTATTGTTCTTATAATATTCAAACATTGCTGCACCAATAGCACCTCCAGAGTCTCCTGGGTAAGGAGGCACAAACACATTTTTAAAATTAGTGTTGTCATAAATTTTGCCATTAGCCAATGAATTAAGTGCACAACCACCCGAAAGACACAAGTTATCAATCTTGTAATCTTTATGAAGTTTATTCAAAATTTTAAAAAAAATTTCTTCATAAACACTTTGTAACGAACAAGCCAGATCTTTGTGGTATGTTGTTATTTCATCACTTTTTATTCTAGGCGTACCAAGAACTTCAATAATTTTATGAGAATATAAATTATTAAATATTGGAATTCCATTTTCATTAGAATAATTTTTTTTTAAAAAATTAAAATATTTTAAATTTAATCTGTAAAAATTTTCATCATCATAGTTAATTAATTTATAAATTTTTGACTTTAAAGTTGACTTTCCGTAACCTGACAATCCCATAACCTTGTATTCATCGCCAAAATTTGTAAAACCTAAAAACTGTGTTAGTGCATGATAAAAAACTCCCAAAGAATGAGGAAAATAAATTCTTTTTTTAATATATAAATTTTTATTATCATATAAACCAACTGCACCACTGCAGAAATCACCAAAACCATCTAATGATAAACATACAGCTTTTTCAAAATTAGATATATATGCACTAGAACTTATGTGGGATATATGATGATCAACATTTACTAATTTATTATTAATTTGCTGTAGAGATTTTTTTTTTTTTAAAAAAGAATCAAATCTGTCAAAATATAATGGCAAATTATAAAAATTTTTTATCATATAATAGATTTTGTGCTTTAAATTTGATTTAGGGTCAGAATTAATTACAATTTTATCAACATTTGACATTGAAATATTACAATATTTTAGACACTCATTTATTGAGTTTTGAGGAAAACCATCCCAGTTTTTTAATCTATTTATTCTTTCTTCTTCAATGAAAAACTCTAACTTACCATCTATAATAATACAGGCAGACGCATTTGGATGATTAATATTTAAACCTAAGATAATCATTTTCTAAAAAAACATTCTGATAATCTTAAGCCGCTTAAACCATCATTATTATTTATTACATCTTTTTTTATTAATTTAGCATTTCTATTTTTTAAATTTTTTCTAATAGATAAATAATTTAGTTTTTTGAAAAGACTTTCAAAATTGTAGATTATATCTATCGCATTATATCTTAATAATTTTTTATAATGAGACCAGTTATAGTACCATTTAAGAGAATTTGCACTATTCTTGTTTATACAAATATTGATTATTGGAATTTCAAAGAAGCATGAGTCAATTGAAGTTGTAGAAAAATAATTTATTGTAATATCAGTTTTTAATAATAAGTCTCTGAGACTGTTTGAGCTAAATTCATTCTTTAAAATTTTATCATTAGTCATATCAGCCTTTACAATTTTTTCAGGAATATTAATATCAAGATCCTTATACCGTCTCTTAAATTCTTTTAACCAATTAAAATAAATTCCCGGATGAGCTCTTATTATAACATCAAATTTTTTCCATTCTAATAATTGAAAGAAATTTGTTAAAAAATATTTTTGATTTATTTCACTTACTAGACCTGTGCTAGGCAAGAATATAGTTATTGTTTTTTTATTTTTTGTCTTAAATCTTAAATTAAAATTTTTAAAATATGAGTCAAAATGTGGTATGCCTATTACTGTTATATTTCCTGGTTTTAAATTATTTAAATAAATCATTTCATTTTTAATACTTTTATTCCAAGTATAATAGTGATCAGATTTTAATGACAAAGCATGTTTTGTAGTTGGATTGTCCCAGCTATGAACTAAACTTTCAGTTCTAATTCTTAATATCTTAGCTGCCAACAATAAAATTTTATCATTATTTGAATGTGCATGTAAAAACAAAATCTTTTTTGGATTTATTAATATTAATTTTACAATATATTCAAATGATAATATCAACAAAAGCACTAAGCAAATAATTTTTGTTGGATAATATAATATATTAATACTTAAAATTTTTACAATTGGATTAAAAATAAATTTGAAATCACTAGAAATTATTTGATCTAATCTTTTTTTTTTTAAAATCTCTTTTTTTATTAAAAACATTGTTTTCCATTTTTTTATTTTTATAGTTTTGTACGTATCTACACTTGATAATAAAAAATATATTATTCGTGAAAGTTTTGAATAAATACTATATTTTACTACCTTTTTGACTTTGAATTTAAATTTCTTTAATAAAGTTTTTGTAATATTTAAATCTGTAAATAAATAAATGTTTTCAAATTCGGTTTTAAAAGAGCTCTGGATTATATTTCTTACACACATATTTAATGGTGCAGAGATTATATAATTATTCTTATTCATAATTATTTTTATTCATAATTTTTTTTGTCTAAACTATAAATATTTAATATCTATCAATAAAAACTGATTGATACTATTGTCCATAATATTTACCTACAGAATTCTTTCTATCAAAATGGAAGTTAGATAAATTTTTGGCAATCTTATTTTTTGGTGAAAGTATTTTTGTATGATAATATAACTTGCAAATATATTCGATTGCAACTGCATTATTAATTGTATCCTCAATATTTTTCCCCCAAGCAAATAATCCATGATTTCTCGCAAGTATACCCGGTGGTCTTTTTATTTTTTTTAATTTCAGAGCATTGACTATAGTTTTGCCAATTTGTAATTCATAATTTTTGGCAACTTTAAATATTTTATGTGAAAGAGGTATAGAATTTTTAAAGTAATCTGCATGTGTTGTTCCCAAACATTCTGGTTCAATTTCAGCTTGGGCTAAAACAGTAGAGTAGAATGGATGCGAATGAATTATATAATTAATATTTGTAAAGTTTTTATAAATAAAATAATGAGTCCAAGTATCCACACTCGGTTTAGTATTTTTAGTTAAATTAATTAGTTTATTATTTTTAAATTCACAAATTGATATTTTATTTTTATCTAATTTATCCGTATCAAAACCAGAACCCTTTATAAATAACTTTTTTGATTTTCTACTATAGTAGCTAGCGTTGCCAAAATTTAAAACTGTTAATTTGTTTTTGGTAATAAGCTTGTTTAATTTTATTACGAAATTAATTTCTTTTTTGAATTTTTTTAATATCATCTAGAAATTGATTGATTGAATTTAGAGTACCATCATTATTAAATATTTCAAAAAATATTTTAGGAGGGACAGTTATAATGTGTGCACCACACGCAATACCATCTTCTACATCTTGTCTAGATCTAATACTTCCAACTATAATTTTACTTTTTAGGTTATTTTGATCTATATATTTTCTTAGGTTGGTGATGATTTTTTTTGGTTCTTCACCTAAATCTTTCGTTCTATTATAAAATATTGATATGTAGTCGGCGTAAGAATCTGCTGATAAATATCCTTGAGCTAAAGTATAAACACATGTTACATTTACTTTCATTTTATTTTTATGTATTGATTTGATTAATGAAAGATTGTCTTGTGAGACAGGTATTTTTATATGCAATCTTTTAAAATTAAATTTTTTTTTGAGAGATAGTGCTTCTTCAAGTATTTTTGTTTTATCATTTGTTGTAACCTCAATACTTAGAGATTTATTGTTTTTTTTACAAAGTGTCTTAATTTTTTTTAAATGATCATAATAATCAAGATTTTCAATTTTACTTAATATCGATGGATTCGTAGTTACTCCGTCACAAAAATTATGAGAAATATTTTCTTTAATTATTTTTATATCTGCAGTGTCAATGTAAAAAGTCATACTAAATTGTTATATAATTTCTTTAAATTTAAACTTAAGACCATCATGTACAATAATAGAGTCATTATCGCTATCTTTATTTGATAATTCTATGATTTGACTATCATTAATGGCCATACGCATATGCATAGTTCCAGGTTTCATTAAAAAACAATGATTTTTTTTTAAATTAATAATTCTTTGTTTAGCTCTGCCAAATCTAATTCCTAAATTTACAAATCCTTTAGAAATAAAATAAGATTCAATTTTATTAATATGAAATTCCATACTGCTTTGAGAATCTTTTTTCATATTTATAATTTTTGCAGCTCCATTTTTATTTGAGTAAAGAGTGGATATATCCCCCCAATACTTTTCTAGTTTTAGTATTTTCTTGTAAATTATTTTTGGATTTTTTAAAAATTTTTTTTCTTTTTTTAATTTTAATGTGGTTTTTTTTTGAAATAATATATAACAAAAGGAATTTTCATTCGCTCTAATGACTATTGGTTTAGATGATTTTATAAGGTCAGAACGATGTGGTTTATTACTTTCATTAAAAACAAAAACTTTTGTATTATAAATATAAAAATTCGAATTATCAATTTTGTAATATTTATTTTTTTTTAATTTCAGTTTGTAAAGTGAATAATTTTTTTCATTAAAAATTTTAATAAAACTATTTTTTTTTTCTGGTTTATACTTTGTATTTAATTCATCAAAATTTTTACCGTACATATTTTTTTTCTCTTGTAATAGTTTTGTAAGCAGCCTTATTGGACTTTATTAAACAATCTTTAATATTATATCTGTCAATATAATAGGTAAAATTTGCTATGAATGTATCTCCTGCTCCAGCTTCATCAATAATTTTTTTTCCTGAAATTCCACTAATTTTAAAATTAGTTTCTCCAAAAATTTCCGCTCCCTGCCAACCTTTTTTAATAATTAAATTTTTAATTTTTTTTTTTATCATTAATTCCTTTATGGTTTTACATTTATATTTTCTTAGATATAATTTTTTCTCTTTTGTGTTCATAAAAAAAAAATCTATATTATTAAAGTTTTTTATTTCATCAAGCTTTCTAACCTGAGTATCTACCAGTAATTTGACTTTTTTGTTTTTACAATATTTGATTATTACTTTAATTAGTTTATCAAAAATTAATCCATTATTGTAGTCTGATATTACAATCTTATTTATTTTTTTTTTATCTTTTAATAAAGATTTTAATTTATTTAAAAAAAACTTTTGCTCGTTAGATTTTTTACAATTATCATCATTTAGTTGAAATATTTTTTTATCTTTAAGCCAATATCTATTTTTGTTAATATTTTTTTCATTACTTTTTATAGTGATAATGTTTTTGTCATTGATTAAATATTGTTTATCATTATTTTTTGTTAAAAATATTAAATTTTTTTTATTTAATTTCCTTAATTCTTTGTAGACAAATCCTGCTCCACCAAAATTAGATGAAAAATTATCAATTTTAAATTTTGGGGTGTTTGTTTCTAAACTTTTTCCAATTTTTTTTAATAAAAAATGATTATCAAAAATTAGCTCACCTATAATTAAAGTATTGTTCATTTATATTTTTTTTTTTAAAGATGATATTAATTTTGTTGTCGAAAAGCCTGGTTTTTTTTCAAATATTTTAATATTAATTTTTTTATTTATTTTATCCCTAATTCTTACTTGCTCCTCGTTATAATCATCACCTCTTATGATTACATCAGGTCTTATTTTTTTAATTATAGTTGATGGTGATATTTGTTCAAAAATAACTACTTCTTCCACACCTTCAAAACTCAATAAGGTATTCTTTCTATCTTGTTCATTATTAATTGGTCTTAATTTGCCTTTAATTTTCCTAGTGGATATATCTGAGTTGATAGCTATGACTAATTTATGACATATCCCTCTAGCAAACTTTATTAATTCAATATGTCCAGGATGAATAATGTCAAAAACACCATTTAAAAACCCTACGTTATATTTGCCATCAAATTCTGAATTAATTTTAGAAACTCTTTTTATATGCCTATCATTACCAAATTTAGTACCAAGCCAAGAGGAAATTATTTTTAAGTTAGAATCTATATCATTGACCCATGAACCAAGACAAATAACATTGGAGTCATTATGCTCTCTACTTTTTTCAGCAACAAGCATAGAATGAGCTAGTACTGATCTAATTCCCTTACATTTATTAGCAACTATATTAACCCCAACACCTGTTCCACATATCAGTACACCAATAAAGTTTTTTAAATCTTGATTAACTATAATACCTAATTGTTGAGCAATTTCATTATAATCAACTTTGTTTTCAGCATTAAAATTACCAACATCAATTACAATAAAATTTTTTTTTTTTAGAACATTTATAATTTTAATTTTTTGTTCTGTTCCATTATGATCAGATCCGATAATTATAATTTTTTTCATTTTTGTTAAATTTTATAATATTATTGATAAACAGAATTTATATTATAGAAATAGATTAATTGAAATATGAATTTCAATATATTTTAAATTTATTTAAAATGTTAAAAATTGATCCACTAATAGAACCAATTATTGCAACAGTAAAAATTAAAGGATAAAAAAAAATTGATAGTAATGAAAGTGCTAAAGAAGAATTTTTAAAAACATGTTTATACAAATTAAAATTATTTAAATAAAAAAAAGTCAGTAAAATCAAAGAAATTTTATAATCCACCAACAATGTTAATATACTAATTAATGGAAATGAAAAAAAAAAAATGTTAATGAATTTAAATCGATAATCTCTATTAACTTTTTTTTCAAAAAATAATTTCGACCATATATAAGATCTTAAAAAAACATCTCTTGTAGTAATATAAATTTTTTTATAATAATGATATGGTCCGATTTCAAAATTTGTATATATTCTCGTCTTTTTTAAAACTCTTTTAGAAAATTCTTCATGTTCACAATTTGCTCCTAAAAGTTTTGTATCCCATCCTTTGGATCTAAAAAAAAAATTTTTATCAAAAACTACACATTGACCATGTATTAAAGTATCAAGATATAAATTTTTTTTTTGTTTATTCATAAACCAATCAAGATGTGCTTTTAACTTTGGAATATAATTATCATTTTTTTTATAAGAAAGATTATTATAATAAAAAGACAAAACATTTATTTTTTTTTTTGATAAAATATGAAATACTTTGTTAAGAAAATTATTTGGTAATTTTAAGTCACTATCTAAAAAAAATAAATATTTACCTTTAGAAACTTTTGATCCAAAATTTCTTGCACTAGCTGCACCAGTATTTTTTTGTTTAAAATATCTAAAAGGTATTAAATTTCTTAAACTATATAAATTTTGATTTGAGCCATCGTCTATAACAATAATTTCAAAATTTTTTCTTATATCATTGGAATTAGAAAGATTTGAATTGATTGATTTTAATAATATTGTTAAGTAATTTTTATTATTATAAGTGGGAATTACAATTGAAATTAATGGATCCATATCTTAAAATTAAAAACTATAAATTTCTTTTTTTTATTTTATTTATTTGTTCAATAACACCAATTCTTTTTTCAAAGATTAATTTAATAGGTAATCATGAAATACCAAACTATTTAATTAATTTTAATAATTTTTATAGTTATATAATTGGACATGATGAAATCAATTTTTTAATTGAAACAAATAATCAAAGATATAGGCCCTCATTTTATTTTATTAAAGGATTAGAATATTTTATATTCAGAGACTCTCATTTTATAACCTTTTTTTATAAATTCATATTTTCATTATTAATTGCAATTATATTTTTTAAAATAAATGAAAAACTTTTTAAAAAAAAAGAAATTGTATTTTTATCTACTGCATCAATGCTTTTATTCCCAACAAATTATGATATTTTTTCAAGATTAGATGTGCAAGAATTTTACTTCTTAGTTTTTTTTTCAATTCTTTTTTTTTTAATTTTAGAAAGTAATACTGAGTCTAATAGAAGTAGAAATTTAAGTAGTGATATAAATATATTAATATTATCAGTAATAATTATTGGAATTAAAGAAAATTTTGTTTTTCATTTTTTAATTTTTATTTTATCAATTTTTATTTTTAATTTGAAATTAATTTACTTCAAAAACAAAGTTTATTATTTATATTTTTTTATTATTATCTTTTTCTATCTCTGTAAGTTTTTTTTGGTTTATAATAATGTAGGTTCATCTGCTTATGGTCTAGATTATAATTTTAATAAATTTATTATTTTATTTAGAAATTTCCCATTTCAAAATATTCTAAATCCAATACTTTTATTAAGTTGGATTTTAATTTTATACTTACAATTTAAAAAACAAATTAAACTTATTCATTTTAAATTGTGTATTATCTTAAGTTTTCATATTATTTTTGATTATTTATTCTATCAAGGTATTGGATCTTATAGACACTATATTATTGGTTTAATTTGTTTGATATATATCTTGGCTATTCTTTATGATAATTATATTTTTAAATGGAAATTAATTAATGATAAAAGAATTTATATAAATTTTTTTTTATTCAGCATAATTTTATTTTTATCTATTATTCAGTTCTCTCTAAATTTAAAAATGACAATTATAAATAATAGAGAACATAAGATTTTAAAAACTATTCACTTTTCAGAAGAAAACCTTATTGTAAATAACGAACTTATTAATGAAAAAATAATTGCTATCGCATATTTTTCTAAGTTTTATAATCCTAATAAAGATGTCTTTTATTTAAATGATAACAAACTGGTTGAGATCACTGATATAAATTTGAAATTTAAATTTAACTATCCAACTTCAATTATAGATATTGATAAAAAAAAATTTGACTGTTTGATTTTTACAAAAAATTCTAATTTATCAATGTGTAAATCTATAGTTTATTTTCCAAAAGAAATTGATTTATTTTAGATTATTCAATTACTTTAATTTCATCAACCAAATATCTTGGTCGATTTTTAACTTCCATATATATTCTACCAATATATTCTCCGATTATTGATAGAATTAAAAAATTTAATGATGAAACAAACATTATTGCTAAAAAAATACTTTTCCAGCCTGGTACTTCATTTCCATTTTTGTAATTTATAATTGAATCTATTCCTAAAAAAATAAAAATGAGAAAAAAAATTCCAGATATGAATAGTATTGCTCTTAATGGAAAGTTTGAAAAACTTAATATTCCATCAAGGCTAAATTTGATTAATTTTTTAAATGTCCAACCAGATTTACCTTCTAACCTTTGATCTCTATCGAATTTAAATGGAACCTGTTTAAAGCCTGCATTAGCAATTAATCCTCTAAGGAAAATGTCTTTTTCTTTTGTGTTCTTCAAA
>Ga0209223_10003237_pt1 | contig 15612 bp, 16 predicted proteins | sample COG_06_FD_184750 | JGI IMG/M metagenome (GOLD analysis project Ga0209223, IMG submission 184750) | Pelagic Microbial community sample from North Sea - COGITO 998_met_06 (SPAdes) (version 2) | ecosystem: Environmental > Aquatic > Marine > Neritic zone/Coastal water | place: Helgoland, sampling...
CTGAAGTGGTGGAATTGGTAGACACGTTGGACTTAAAATCCAATGGACTGTAAGTCCGTGCGGGTTCAAGTCCCGCCTTCAGTACAAAAGGGGTTAATCTTTAAGATTAACCCCTTTTTTTATTTATCAAATCAATCAACAATTAGCCTAACGTAATTTCCTTGATACAGTTCATTAAATATTGTACTCAGAAAAACATTTGGAGTATTATAACTAATTTGAACTGAATGAACTTCGTTATTATCATTCTTTATAAAAAAACTTGAGTAATATCCAAATGTATTCCAGTCGTATCCATTATATGTTCCATAAGGGATTAGAGTTAACTTTGATTTGTTATTTTCACTAATAAGTATATTAGGAACTGTTGAAGATCCATCAACTATATTATAATTGGCTGGATACCAGTCATCACTATCAATTGCGAGACTTTTACTAATTGCATTACTAGGGCTTAAACTAGAATTATTTGATGTGTAACTACCTGTAAAACTTCCGTTTGAACTAAATCCATTATTTAATAAATAATTAAATAGTATATCAAAATCATTAGTATTAGGAATTTTGTATCCCTCGGGTGCTAAAATTTTGTTAGGAGTTAAAGGGTCATTATCGTGAACTCCAATCAATGCGTATGCGTTATATAATTTCCCCAAGTTACTATTGGCTGAGTCGTCTTCAATATACCTCCAAGCTCCTGTAGTTAAGTTATTCCATTCTAACCCACTTCCTGAAAATTGTGGAATTGGAGTTCCATCTCTATAATTCTCAACATTAAGGTTTGTTTGAGTCCATTGTTGACTCCCAATTTGAACTAAGTTAACATCTTCATCATTTAATATTCCTAATGACTCCACAACATTTGTATTATTCGAAAAAGTTGGTACTTCGCAACTATATTCTTGAATTTGTACATTTCGAACTTGAACAGCATTACTTCCAAATACCTGATCGTTTGCTATAACAGTTTTTAATTTTAATTGATTAATATCTGCACCGTAACTGTATATATCCACATCAACATCATATGTGACCCAGGCCCCATAATTACTATTATTACTATACAGATTATTTATAGTAAATGTAGATGCATTTTGAGAATTATTATGCATTTCGGTAAAACCTGTGGTAAAATCACTACTATTAATTTCGGTTTTATGAATATTTGCATTATAAAAGGATATTATTGGATTACCTGACGAATCAATTGCTTCAAGAGAAAAATTTCTATTTTGATTTTTAACGCTAAAGCTAAAAACAACTTTAATATGTTTAGAGTTTAAATTCTGCTGTAAATGCGATAGTATTTCATTAGAAGAAGATTGATTTAGATATCCATTAGAATTTCCTTGAAAGACAACATTAACATTTGAGCATCCAAAATTAGAAGCTACAGAAAACCCACTGTTACTTTGCCCATCTTCTCCATCTTCTCCATCTTCTCCATCTTCTCCATTACAAATGTATCTGGTTAATGAATTATCAATTTCATCTGGATCTAATACTCCGTTTGCATTAACGTCTTCACCTACTTCTATTTTAACCCCTCCATTGGCACAGTTATCTCCAGCAGTTTCATCATTAGTGTTTATAAGAGTTTTTATAGCGACTTCTCCATTTTCTCCAGCAGGCCCTTGTTCTCCTTGTGGTCCAGCAGGTCCAGTTTGTCCAACATCGCCTTGCTCTCCTTGTGCTCCAGCAGGTCCTTGCTCGCCTTGTGGTCCAGCAGGTCCCTCAGGACCAGGATTTCCGGGGTTTGCAGAGTAATATGCAAAAGGGATATATGTAAAGGGTTGATTACTGATTTCATCGTAATCACTACAATTCCCTTTGACATCAACTTCGACCATTAAATTTTTAGCACTACCATCCCAAACAATTCCCTCAAACCCGTCGGCATAACCACCAGTTTGAATATCGTTTCCTATAATGACATTTACCATGCCAAATACATCTGTGGTAACTTGAATAACCTCTTGGTATTCCAAACCACCACTAGAATCAATAAAATTAAATCGAAGACAAATATCCTGCTCAGTTAAAGGAGCAGTCATATTATTTTGACCTGGTAATTCTTCTCCGCTTGGGTTGTAAATTACCGCTTGGTAAGTAATTCCACTGGACTGAGAATGTATCAGTCCACTAAAAATAAAAGCAAATAAGTATAAGTATTTTTTCATAATTAATTTATTTCAATGATGATTCCAAATTCAATTCTGGAGTTATTAAAGCTTAAATCCTCAGGTGATCCGTTTGAAACACTTAAGTTTTTTGATACTGAATATCCAGCAGTTATTCCTACATAATTTGACACAAAAAAAGCTGCTTCAAATCCAATAAATGGTTGAATTCCAACTGAACTAAACTCCTTTTCCTGAGTTAAATCAAAAGTTTGACCATTAATCTTTTGTTGTCCATCGATAATTTTATTAACGTTAAAACCACCTTTAAAGTCTACCTGAATATTATTTCCTGGCCTAGTTACTTTATATTTAACACCACTCATTATTCCTAAATAATTGGTATCCCATGAGTAATTATTTAAAAAATCTCCACCAGTTGCGTTAAATTGATTAAGTGTTATTCCAAGAACATATTTAAAGTCATTTCTGTTGTTAAAAGGAACACTATAGCTAACTTCAAAAAACGAACCTGATGATGGGTTCAAATTTGGGTTTTCTTCTCCAGATGAGTTAGTGTAATTATATTTTGTAAAATTTGTTCCAGTAGTTATGTTTAAATCTTGAGAATAAATATTTCCCATAGTTAATATTAAGGACAAGAAAATTAGTTTTTTCATTTCTTTATAAGTTTAGTAAAATACTTTATTTGAGAATTAGATAGATTAATTAAATAACTTCCTGAAGATAGATTATCAAGAGATAAAATTAGTCTACCATCTGTGTTTAAATTATGTTTTTGACTATAAACCAATCTGCCAGCAGTATCATACATTGACACACTGATATTATCACCATTTATGATATTCGTAAAGTTAAATGTTACTTTATCAATAAATGGATTTGGAAAATATTCGGCAATTATTTCGGTAGAACTACTATTTATTAGCCTTACCCAAACACTTTGTTGAAAGCCTTGACCAACATTAAATCCATTAATTTGTTTATTGCCAATTACAGATAATTGACCGACAGTTTGTGTTACATAATGACCACTAGAAATCTTTTTTGTTTCTCCTTGACTAGATATCATATCATGATGAAGCTGAGAAAAAGAAAATATTGGAATTATAAAAAAAATTAATAGAATTAATTTCATTTTATTAAAATACAATAATTTTTAAAATAAAATAACAAACATTATAATATCTATATATGCAGAATATAAATCACAATTTAAGAGATTTAATTTTCAACTGCCCAACATTCGAGTTCTAATTTAGCACCAAGTGCGAGTCCATCAGCACCAAAAGCACTCCTTGAGGGTTTGTTTTTGGTAAAATAGGTTTTGTATACTTCATTCATTTGTCCCCATTCAGAAATATCATCAATCATGCAAGTACATTTTACAATATTATCCATTGTTAAATCATAATGTTGGAGTATTGATTTGATGTTTTCTAAAGCTTGTCTTGTTTCTGCTTGTATACCTCCCTCAACTACGGATTCATTGCCTGGAATATTTCCAACAACCCCAGAGAGAATAATAAGATCATTAATCTTTACAGCATCAGAAAATGGATACCCAGCTTTAATTGTTTCTTCACTAGAGTAAAATTCAACTTCAGCATCAGAAGAGCTGTTAAAATCTATTGTTTTTTCTACTTTATAATCACAAGAGATAATTAGAAAGCTCAAGACTGTTAATACGAAATATTTCATTTTTGGTTTTTTTTAATTATTTTAAATTAGCTAATATGCATTGGGTAGCCCCAATTTTATTATTAATAAAACTAGAGTTAAGAGCACCTGTTTTTTGTAGTTTTTCTTTATCTCCAATTAATTCATCAATTTTATTTTTTAAAGATTCAGCATTATTAACTGAAAACATTCCACCATTATCAATCATACTCACTGCTTCTGGAAATTTACTATAATATTTACCTATGATTATTGGCAAACTAAAAACTGCTGCTTCTAAAGTGTTATGGAGCTTCCCTTCCCCATTAAATCCACCTCCTATGTAAGCTAGGCTAGCGTATTTGTAAAGTTTAGAAAGAGTCCCAATATTGTCTACAATGATTACACTTGCAGTCTTAACATTTTCATTATTTAACTCAGAGAAAAGAACTGTTTTTTTATTTATAAATGATTTTAGATTATTGATTTCCTCATTATTTATTTCATGAGGAGCTATGATATATTTAAGATCTGATTTTGAATGATTTATATAACTTGTAAGTATCTCATGGTCCTTACCCCATGTACTACCAGCAATTAGACAGTCTTTTTCACTCAAAAACTCTTTAATATAATCAACATCCTCATTTAAGTTTTTCGACATGGATACGCGATCAAATCTAGTGTCTCCGCTGTTAAACACATTATTATGTCCGATTGATTTAAAGAGATCTTTTGACTTTTCATCTTGAGTAAAAATATAATCAAACTTTAAAACTGCTTTTTTCAATAAACCATACTTCATTTGCGAAGAGTTGTAAATTGCACAAACTAGTATCGATTTTATGTTTCTTTTTTTAATTTCATTTAAATAGTTTGGCCAAATTTCTGACTTAATAAATACTACTATTTCAGGGTTGATTAAATCTAAAAATTTTTTACAATTATCTTTAGTATCAATTGGAAGATATACAACAACATCTGCAATACTATTAGCTTTTTTAACTTCATAACCAGATGGAGAGAAAAAACTTAATACCAATTTATGATTTGGATATTTCTTTTTTAGTTCTACAAACAGTGGAAATCCTTGTTCGTATTCGCCAAGGGATGCGCAATGAAACCAAATAGTTTTATCATTTGAATTAATAGAATTATTAAGTCGATTAAAAGTCTCTTGTCTACCAATAACTCCAAGCTTAATTTTAGAGTTAAACAACGATAGTAATTGTAAAACGAATTTACTTATATGTATTATTATGTTATAAATGATAAAATTATTTATAGCTAAAATACACTACTTTAAATTATTTTTCTCAAAAGATAATATATATCTAAATTATTTTTTTAAAATTAATTTTATAAAACCTTTAATACTATTAATTCCATGTTTACTAATATATTTTATAAAAGCACTTCCAATAATTGCACCTTTTGCATAACGTGTTGCTTGACAATATGATTCATTATTTGCTATTCCAAAACCAATAATTTGAGGGTTATTTAACTTCAATTTATTGATACGTTCAAAATAATTTATTTGCTCTTTTGTAAATCCATTTTGACTTCCAGTAGTGCTAGCACTACTAACTGTATAAATAAATCCTTTTGAAATACTATCCATATATCGGATGCGCTTTTCACTTGTTTGAGGAGTAATTAAAAATATATTTAGTAAGCCATAACGTTCATAAATGGTCTGGTACTTTTCGTGATAAACTTCTACAGGAAGGTCTGGAATAATCAATCCGTCAATACCTACTTCTTGACATTTATTACAAAATTCCTCTACACCATATTGAAGCATGGGATTAAAATATCCCATTAAAATGAGAGGAATAGAAACTGTTTTTCGAATGTTTTTGAGTTGATCAAACAAAACGTTTGAGGTCATGCCATTTTGCAAGGCCTGTGTAGAACTCGCCTGAATTGTAGGACCATCCGCTAATGGATCGCTAAACGGCATTCCAATTTCAATCATGTCCACCCCATTTTTCTCTAAGTTTTCAATCGTAGTCACCGTGTCATTTAGGCTTGGATATCCTGCTGTAAAATAGATCGATAATAGTTTTTTATCTTCTTTTAACTTTTGCTGTATTCTATTCACAATGTTAGAGTTTAAAATATTCAATATATGTACTCAAATCTTTATCGCCCCGCCCCGATAAACTAATGACCACGACATCTTGTGGCTTAAATTTTTTGTCCTCAAAAATAGCCAACGCATGAGACGTTTCAATCGCTGGAATGATGCCTTCGAGCTGTGACAATTCAAGACCCGCTGTCATAGCATCATCATCAGTCACCGAAATAAATTCAGCACGTTTGGTTTCATACAAATGGGCATGCATGGGGCCAACGCCTGGATAATCTAGCCCTGCCGAAATCGAATAAGGCTCTGTGATTTGTCCATCATTTGTTTGCATGAGTAAGGTTTTACTACCGTGAATTACCCCTTCTTTTCCAAGGACGGAAGTTGCGGCACTTTCACCTGTATAAATGCCTTTTCCAGCGGCCTCTACTGCAATCAGTTTAACGTCTGGTTCATTCAAATAATGGTAATAGGCGCCTGCAGCATTACTACCGCCACCTACACAAGCCACAACATAGTTAGGGTTTTCTCGACCTTCGACCTCTTTTAATTGCCATTTGGTTTCTTCGGATACGACCGATTGAAAACGCGCCACCATATCAGGATAGGGGTGTGGCCCAACTGCACTTCCTATAATATAATGTGTGTCAACTGGGTTATTAATCCAATCTCGTATGGCTTCATTAGTGGCATCCTTTAGCGTACGGCTTCCTGAAAGTGCAGGACGTACTTCGGCGCCTAGCATTTTCATTCGGGCTACATTTGGTGCTTGTCGTGCAATATCAATCTCACCCATATATACAACACACTCAAGACCTGCTAAAGCACAAACTGTGGCCGTGGCTACCCCATGTTGACCCGCGCCAGTTTCGGCTATAATACGTGTTTTTTTGAGACGCTTGGCCATCAAAATCTGTCCTATTGTATTGTTGATTTTATGTGCTCCCGTATGGCATAAATCTTCTCTTTTGAGATATATTTTAGTGTTGTATTTTTTTGACATACGTTTAGCAAAATATAAAGGGGTTGGTCGGCCTACATAATCCTTTAGGAGTTGATCGAACTCCTTTTTGAAATCAGGTTCTGCCATTACCTTCAAATAGTTTTGACGTAATTCTTCTACATTGGGATATAGCATTTCTGGAATAAATGCCCCTCCAAACTGGCCATAATAGCCTTTTTCATTGACGTGATAATTCATAATAGTTGTTTAAATTTTTCTAATTTGTTTTTATCTTTTTTAGCCGGAGCCAATTCAAATTTACTGTTTACATCTACGCCGTAGCAATAGGTTGCTGCGGTACTTTTTTTGAATTCTTGTAGTTGACTAATGTCCTCTATTCCAATACCTCCACTTAAAAAATAGGGTTTTGAAAAGGGGTATTTGTCTAAAACAGACCAGTCAAAACAGAAGCCATTTCCACCTGCTAGTGGACCCTTTGTGTCAAAAAGATAAAAGTCGCAAACCGACTCATATGGTGCGAGTACATCAAAGTTGAATTCATTTTTAATGGAAAATACTTTAATAACCGTTGTATTAAGTGCTTGTAGAGATTTGCAAAATTTGGGAGTTTCTTCGCCGTGCAATTGTACTGCTTGTAAATTATGGATATTAATTTTTTCTACAATAGTATCAAAGGAAGCATTCACAAAAACCCCTACAAACTTTTGGCCGGAAGGCAGTTTAGGAATTGATGCCGTTACGTTTCTAGAAGAGCCTTCGAAAAAGATAAACCCCATATAGTCAATACCAATGGCTGCAACCTCTTTAATATTTTCTTCGTCCCTCATGCCACATACTTTTAGTTTCATGCGTTTAAATGTTTTATGAAATCTGCTGCTGCTTTGCCAGGATTTTCTGTGATCATAAAATTCTCACCAATTAAAAACCCTTTATACCCATAAGGTTGAAGGCTTTTGATATCTTCCACTGAACGAATGCCACTTTCAGAGATTTTGACAAACTCATCTGGAATTAATGTACTTAGAATTATGCTGTTTTCTAAGTTAACCTCAAATGTTTTTAGGTTTCGATTATTAACGCCTATCATATTTAGTGACGGCATGATTGATTTGTATAATTCTTCTTGATTGTGAACTTCTAGCAAGACTTCCAACCCTAATTCTTGAGCCAAAACTGAAAATTGTTCAATTTCTTTACGACCTAAAACGGCTGCGATTAGTAAAATGACATCTGCCCCGTAGGCTTTTGCTTCAATAATTTGATAGGGATCAACGATAAACTCTTTTCGTAGTAAGGGCATTTTACAACTCGCTCTAGAAGTCAGTAAATCTTCCAAGCTTCCTCCAAAATACTTCATATCCGTCAGCACTGACATGCCGCAAGCTCCAGCTTTTTCATAACCTTTCGCAACGTCCTGGATATTCAAATTTTGATTGATACAGTCTTTGGATGGTGATCGGCGTTTATGTTCTGTAATGATTCCTGAAGCACTTTGCTTAAGACGTTCACAAAGAGACGACGATTGGCGTTCAAACAAAACGGACTGTTCTAGCTGTTTAATAGGGATTAGTTGTTTTCGAAGTGCTACTTCAAGTTGTTTATCAACCATGATACGATCTAATATACTACTCATTATAGGGCGATTAGTTTAGTGAGACACTTATTTGCTTTTCCAGAAAAAAGGGCTTCTTCGGCTAGTTCATAGCCTTCTGAATGCGTCAGCTGTTTGGCGGTTGCAATCGCTAAACCAGCATTGGCGCACACTACATTATTTTGTGCTTCAGTCCCCTGACCTTCTATAATCGCTTTAAAAATTTTGGAGGCATCTGCCACTGTATTTCCTCCAAAAATTGCTTGTTGGGTGTTGTTTTTTAACCCTAAATCTTCTGCTGAAAAAAGCACTTCTGATTTATTGGAGACAATTTTAACGGTATTTGTCAAGGATATTTCATCATATCCGCCAAGGTCATGAACTATGCTGTAATTTTTATCTGAGTCTTGATAAAGATAGGTGTATAATCGTAAAAGCTCTAAGTTAAAGACCCCTACCATTTGGTTTTTTGGAGCCGAAGGGTTTACCATTGGCCCCAACATATTAAAAAAGGTTTTAACCCCCAATTCACGCCGAATAGGTGCAACATTTTTCATTGCTGGATGAAATAGCGGAGCGTGTAATACGCAAATACCTGTCGTGGCAATGGCGCGTTCTAAAAAGTCAATATCATTTGAAAAAGTTATACCCATATATTCTAGTACATTGGAAGAACCACAAGCAGATGACACTCCATAGTTGCCGTGTTTAGCAACTGGAACTCCTGCAGCAGCTGTTACAAATGAGGAAAGTGTAGAGATGTTAAAGGTATCTTTGCCATCTCCTCCAGTACCACATAGATCTATTGGATTGTAAGCCGATAAATCCACAGGAATACATAACTCTAAAAGGGCATCTCTAAAGCCTTTTAGTTCTTCTAGAGTGATATTTCGCATCATGAATACTGTGAGAAAAGAAGCAATTTGACTTTGATTGTAATCTCCTTTAGATATTTTTATCAAAACCTGCTTAGCCTCAATTGTTGAAATGGTTTCGTGATTAACAAGTCTGTTTAAAATATGTTTCATTTTTTTAAATCAAATTAAGAATTAATCCAGTTTTTTAATATTTGTTTTCCGTTGGGAGTTAGTATAGATTCAGGATGAAATTGAACCCCTTTTACATCATATTTTTTATGCCTTAAGGACATAATTTGACCGTTATCATCGACAGAAGTAGCTTCTAAAGAATCTGGTAAATTATTATCTACTACCCATGAATGATAACGACCTACTTGTAATGATTTCTCTAGTTTGTTAAATAAAATTTCATCTTTATCTATAACAGAAATATTTGTTTGAACTCCGTGAAATACTTCTTTCAAATTTATAAGCGCACCACCAAAAACATCGCCAATAGCTTGTTGCCCAAGGCATACACCTAGAATACTTTTAGTTGATGCATATCGCTTAATTACAGAATTCAACAGACCAGCTTCTTCAGGAATTCCAGGGCCAGGGGAGAGTAGTATTTTTTCATAATGCTCAATGTCATCTAGGTCAAACTTATCATTTCTAAGGACCGTTACTTCACAGTCTAGGTCCTTAAGGTAATGTACCAAATTAAAGGTGAAACTGTCGTAATTATCAATGACTACTATTTTTTTCATAATTATATTGTTTCAGCGAGTTTAATGGCTTTGGTCAAAGCACCTAGCTTGTTGTATACTTCTTGAAGTTCATTTTCTGAACTGGACTTGGATACGATTCCTGCGCCGGCTTGCCAATGCAATTGATAATCCTTACTTAAAAATGTACGTATCATAATAGCGTGGGTATAATTCCCATCAAAATCCATAAAGCCTATTGCTCCTCCGTAAAAGGCACGACTTGTTTTTTCGTATTTTTCAATAAGTTGCATTGCTTTGTGTTTGGGAGCGCCGCTAAGCGTTCCAGCTGGGAAAGTATCGGCCACAATTTGCATGGTTGGTGTGTTTTCTTTGATCTTTCCAATGACCTTACTGACCAAATGAATAACATGTGAAAAGAACTGTACTTCTCTATATTTTTCAACTACTACATCGGTACAATGTCGGCTTAAATCGTTTCTTGCAAGGTCTACTAGCATGACATGTTCGCTATTTTCTTTTTTATCAGCTACTAGTTTTTTAGCAAGTTCAGCATTTTTTAAGTCATCACCTGTACGTGCAAAAGTACCAGCAATAGGGTGAATCTCTGCGTTCTGATTTTCTACAACAAGTTGTGCTTCTGGTGAGCTTCCGAAAATCTTGAATCTCCCATAATCAAAATAAAACAAGAAGGGGGAAGGGTTAATACTTCTTAAGGCACGGTATACATTGAAATCATCTCCTTTAAAATCTTGTTGAAATTTTTTAGATAATACAAGTTGAAATACGTCGCCGCGATCACAATGTTTTTTTGCTAAATCTACATTAGCTTTAAAAGCTTCGTCTGTGAGGTTAGAGCTGATTTTCCCTTCGGACTTGAAGTCATAGGATGAAAAACTTTGCATTTTTATCAAATGGCCAATAGTCTCTATATTATTTTTAGATTCATAGCAATGTGCAAATATATAGGCCTCATTTTTGAAGTGATTGATGGCAATGATGTTTTGATATACCGCATAGTACATGTCTGGGATTTGAATAGAATCCTCTTTTTTTGAAATAGTAATGTCTTCAAAATACTTAACTGCATCATAGGTTGTAAATCCAAACATTCCATTATTTATAAACTTGAAGGCTTTATCTTTTTTAGTTTCAAATTGTTTCGTAAACGTATCAATTTCTATAGTTACTTCGTCAGATGCTACAGTCTTGATTTCTGTGGTATGATCTGGGTAGGTCTTAGTAATTTTATTTGCATCTACTTTTATGGAAGCTATAGGATTACAACAGACGTAAGAAAAACTATTGTCATTTGCATGATAGTCGCTACTTTCTAGTAAAATACTATTGGGGAATTGATCTCTAATTTTTAGAAATACGCTTACAGGAGAAATAGTATCCGCCAGTATCTTTTTGTAATGAGTTATTAGTTTATATTTTTTCATAAAAAAAAGGCTTGTCGTGTATGACAAGCCTTGATATTTTGATTAAACAAACAAAGTGTGTATCACGAATTTTGATTCCGAGAGTTCCACCACCAATTTTTGTTTAAAAAGTTATTCATATAATTATATATTGAGTTTAAATTTAGTTATGATTTTTTTAATCTCAAAATTTAAATTGATTTTTTAATGATAATTGTTATAAAAAAATTAAAATATGTATTTTTAGATTGTATATATCAATTAAAACCCCAAGTCATGAAAAAATATTTAAGTCTATTTACTTTCTTTATATGTTTCAGTATCATTGCTCAAGACACATATTTACAATGTGGTAAAATTATAGACACAGAGAGAGGAAAGGTTTTAAATAAGAAAACTATAATTGTTTCTTCTGATAAAATTGTAGCAATAAAAAACGGATATGTTTCGTCAGAAAACCCACTTGATAAAGTAATTGACTTAAAGTCAAATACTGTAATGCCTGGCTTAATTGATTTGCATGTTCATATCGAATCTGAATTTAATCCTCAAAAATACATGAATGCTTTTACAGCAAATGATGCCGATATAGCATTCGGGTCTTTAAAATTTGCAGAAATAACTTTAATGGCTGGTTTTACAACAGTTAGAGATTTAGGTGGGTCTGGAATAAATATTTCTTTAAGAGATGCTATTGCTAAAGGTGAAGTTGTAGGGCCAAGAATATTTACTGCTGGGAAAGCAATTGGAACTACAGGAGGTCACGCAGATCCCACAAACGGATGGAAAAACTCACTAAGGGGTGATCCAGGCCCAAAAGAAGGGGTTATTAATAGTGTTGATGAAGCTAAAAAAGCGGTTAGACAAAGATATAAAGATGGAGCAGATAATATAAAAATTACTGCAACTGGAGGGGTAATGAGTATTGCAAAAAATGGTCAAAACCCTCAGTTTACTTTGGAGGAAATTAAATCAATCTGCGAAACTGCAAAAGATTATGGAATGATTATAGCAGCACATGCTCACGGAGACGAAGGGATTCAGCGAGCAATAATTGGAGGCGTTACTACGATTGAACACGGAACACTTATGAGTGATAAGTCCATGGAACTTATGAAAGAATATGGAACTTACTATGTCCCAACTATTACTGCCGGAAAAGAAGTTGCTGAAAAAGCAAAAATAAAAGGATACTATGATGAATTAGTTGTACCTAAAGCACTTGCTATTGGGCCTCAAATTCAATCTACATTTGCAAAAGCATATAAGGCTGGTGTAAAAATTGCTTTTGGTTCTGATGCTGGTGTATATCCACATGGAATTAATGGTAAAGAATTTGGATATATGCACGAAGTTGGTATGCCAGTAATGGAATGTATTCAGTCAGCCACTATTACAAACGCTTCAATTTTAAGTATGGAAAATGATTTAGGTAAAATTAAAGAAGGATTTATTGCAGATATTGTTGCAACTGAACATAATCCATTGGATAATGTTTCAACTTTAGAAAATGTAGTTTTTGTAATGAAAGAAGGGGTAATTTATAAAAATTAATTTTTTTACTCTTTATTTTTAAAACTCGCCCAAATAATTAAGATCATCCCAGTTGTAACTGATAGGTCAGCTATATTAAAAATACCTGTTTTAAAAACTCCACCTAAATCAATAAATAAAAAATCTGTCACAGATCCGTATAAAAATCTGTCGTAAATATTTCCAATACCACCACCAATGATTGAGCTATATCCAATAAGACTTAGTTTATCAATCGATTTATCTTTAAAAACATAAACTAAAACAGTTACTAGAACTCCTACAGGTAGAGCAAGTAATAATATACTTTTTATGACTGGTGAAAAGTCACTACCAAGGCCTAAGAAAGCACCACTATTTTCAACATTAGTGATGATAAAATAATCAGCAATTATATTAATATCATTGTATGGAGCTACATTGCCACGAATCCAAAATTTGGATAATTGATCTAAAATGATATTTAAAACCACTAGAGATATAATGCATAAATTTCTTTTATTTTTCATTTGTATTAAAATATTGTAGCTGAAGAAACCTCAGATTCTCGATTTATTTTTTTTACTAGTCCTTGTAATACTTTTCCTGGACCTACTTCAATAAATTCTGACGCTCCGTCTTCAACCATTTGTTGAATTGTATGAGTCCACCTTACAGGGGAAGTAAGTTGAGAAATTAAATTGTTTTTTATTTCATTCTCGTCCATTACTGCACTAGCAGTTACGTTTTGGTAAATAGGGCAAGATGGCTTGTGGAATATGGTGTTCTTGATCGCTTTTTCCAGTTCTTCTTTTGCAGGACTCATTAACGGAGAATGAAACGCTCCACCTACAGGAAGAACTAAAGCTCTCCTAGCTCCATTTTCCTTTAATTTTTTGCAAGCTTCATTAATTGCATTTATTTCTCCAGAGATTACCAATTGACCTGGACAGTTATAATTAGCAGCTACAACAACCCCATCAACACTATCACATACTTTTTCAACAATCGAATCTTCTAGACCTAAAACTGCAGCCATTGTGCTTTTTTGAATATCACAAGCTTTTTGCATAGCTGTGGCACGTTTGGAAACAAGCTTTAATCCGTCTTCAAAACTAATTACACCAGTACTTACAAGTGCAGAAAATTCTCCTAATGAATGTCCAGCAACCATTTCAGGTTTAAAATTATCACCTAATATTTTTGCTAAAATTACAGAGTGAAGAAAGATAGCAGGTTGTGTTACTTTTGTTTGTTTAAGTTCTTCCGAAGATCCATTAAACATTGTTTCAGTGATTTTGAAACCTAAAATTGAATTTGCAGAATCAAATAACTCCTTAGCGATGTCACTTTGATTACAAAGGTCTAATCCCATTCCAGAGAACTGAGCTCCTTGTCCAGGAAATACGTAAGCTTTCATATGTTTTTTATTTCGTAAGTTTCAAAATTAAATGAATATTTATGTTTCTCATCTATATCGTGAAATTCATCAGATGTTTTAGTCCAATCGTTAGTGTCAATTTTAGTGAAATGGGTATCCCCATCAAAAGAATGATTTACTCTAGTTAACTCTATTTTTGTACAATAGTCCATTGCTATTTTGTAAATTTCTCCACCTCCAATTACAAACGGATTAGGATCATCATTACTGACTTTAATAGCCTCTTGCATAGAGTTTACGTAAATAACGTTTTCTATTTCTCTATTTTCTTTTTGTCTTGTAATTACAATGTGCTTTCTATTTGGTAATAAACCTGGAAAGCTGTCAAAAGTTTTTCTTCCCATAATAATATGATGTCCTGAAGTTAGCTTTTTGAATCTCTTTAGGTCATCGGGTAGATGCCAAATTAATTTGTTGTCTTTACCAATAGTGTCATTTGTATCGGCAGCAACAATTATAGTTAAATTAGATCTAGTCATATTTTTTAAATTGCAACTGCTCCTTTAATATGTGGATGTGGGTCATAGTCAACTAATTTAAAGTCCTCAAATTTAAAATCAAAAATACTTTTTATTTCAGGGTTTATCTCCATTTTAGGTAATGGTCTTGTGTCTCTACTTAGTTGTAATTTTACTTGGTCAATATGGTTATTATATATATGTGCATCACCAAATGTATGTATAAAATCTCCAGCTTGATATCCACACACTTGTGCTACCATCATGGTGAATAATGCGTAGGATGCAATATTAAAGGGAACTCCTAGAAAAACATCTGCACTTCTTTGGTATAGTTGACAAGACAGTTTACCGTTATTTACATAAAATTGAAAAAAAGCATGGCAAGGTGGAAGTGCCGCTTTACCGCTTGCAACGTTTTCCTCAAAAGTTTTAGAAGTATCTGGAAGAACTGATGGATTCCATGCAGAAACAAGCATTCTTCTACTATTAGGATTATTTTTTAATGTGCTTATTAGCTCCTTAATTTGATCAATTTCATCTCCATTCCAATTTCTCCACTGGTAGCCATAAACTGGCCCTAAATCACCATCTTTATTTGCCCACTCATTCCAAATCTTTACCCCATTTTCATTCAAATAACTAATATTGGTATCACCATTTATAAACCATAATAATTCATGAATTATAGATTTTAGATGAAGCTTTTTTGTAGTAATCATTGGAAAGCCTTTACTTAAATCAAATCTTAGTTGGTGACCAA
>Ga0209223_10003243_pt1 | contig 15595 bp, 17 predicted proteins | sample COG_06_FD_184750 | JGI IMG/M metagenome (GOLD analysis project Ga0209223, IMG submission 184750) | Pelagic Microbial community sample from North Sea - COGITO 998_met_06 (SPAdes) (version 2) | ecosystem: Environmental > Aquatic > Marine > Neritic zone/Coastal water | place: Helgoland, sampling...
CTGAACGATACGTCCGAGACGAACTCCACATTTGACCCAGAGACCAATTCGCCCACGCGGGCAAAGGACGCGTCCGACACGCGGAAGTCCCCGTTGACCGAGAGGTCGGAGGTCACCTCTAACGCGGTGCCGACGCCACCCGCGTGCCCGATGGTTCCGCTGAACGACACGTCCGAGACGAACTCCACATTTGACCCAGAGACCAACGCGCCCACGCGGGCAAAGGACGCGTCCGACACGCGGAAGTCCCCGTTGACCGAGAGGTCGGTGGTCACCTCTAGCGCGTTGCCGACGCCACCCGCGTGCCCGATGGTTCCGCTGAACGATACGTCCGAGACGAACTCCACATTTGACCCAGAGACCAATTCGCCCACGCGGGCAAAGGACGCGTCCGACACGCGGAAGTCCCCGTTGACCGAGAGGTCGGTGGTGACCTCTAGCGCGGTGCCGACGCCCTCCGCGTGCCCGATGGTTCCGGTGAAACTGATATTGTCTACTATCTCTAATGGTGTCCCGTTGAGCCCCCCGAGTTTCTCAAAAGAAGCGTCCACCGCCCGAATCTTGCGGTCAAACGACACATCCGATACGAAATGTAAGGTGCCATTGTTATCATTCTTCTGATCATATGCACCTAGTTTCCATCCATAACCTTTAGGACCATTATCCCTTGCTTCGCTTGGGTAAAGGATTTCGTTATGAGCAATCCAGTGTCCACTCTGATCACCAAGATTATTTAACGCATAATTGCTTTCAATGTAATTTTTGATGGCAAAGGCCGAAGCAATTATTTCCCCCGAGCCGTCATTGACCCTACCAAGACTACTACTAGAATCAACAACACCAGTTCCAATAAACTCATTTGCATCAATCTTATTCGCTTGCAACGTACCACTCGTTGTAATATCTTTCGCCGTAATGGACGTGTTCAATCCTAAAGTAAAGGTTTTGTCCCGAGAGTTTGTCTCTTTCCAAGACGACTGAGACATATACAATAAAAGCACATTCTAATATTCCTCCGGAAACTCAACCACTCAACCACTTAACCACTCAACCACTATGGAGACCATAAAATCACAAAGTCGCGCACTACATTTATGTAGAGAACCCCTAAATACCACATAAATGTTTAGCATATGTATAATGGGATATGGGATTGAGCTTTCGATGGACATTCGCAACCCGAGCAACATGGTATCCCTCGAGACGCACCATCGTGAGCTCGCCACAAACAACAAGTGCGAGATGCAATACTTCACGCACGAGGTGGAGGGCAAGGGCAAGCAAATCAAGCGCAGCGTCAGCGTTCAAGTGGTGACGTTTGGGGACGATGAGTTCGGCTCGATGCTCGCGTTCATTCGAACCATTCGCAACGAGCACACGAACCACATCGATTGCATCTACCGTGATGATGGTGCGTGTAAGGTGCTCTACGCGTCCGCCCGATACTTGCGAACCACAGACAAGGAGTTTGCCCGGAACTACAAGAGAGAAAAGAAGGCCAACCATATACCCAATCCTCTCATCCCACCAGACGAGGAGGCAATTTATAAGGCGTTGCACCGCAATTGCCACCCCAAAAAAAATTGATTTGTAAGAATATTTTTTGTTTACAAAATTGAAACCCTTTTGCTATCAGATAATTGTCATGTAATAAGGCAAATGACATCCATTTATTATGAAATTCTCACTGTTGAACTTAATGACGGTAAAATATACCCTGTTCGCCCACTCCTCATGAAATTGGGTGACAGGGAGAAGTGTTTGTATGATAAGGGAACCGGAGAGTGTGTTGGTACATACGATGAGGAGAATGTCGCGATTAAGCAACTTGACGAGAGCGAGAGTGACGAGAGCGAGAGCGACGAGAGCGAGAGTGACGAGAGCGAGAGTGACGAGAGCGAGAGCGAGTTCGCGATGATTAACCGGGAACAACTCAAGAAAAAACTTAACGATATCCGGGAACTCGAGAAAAAACTTTACGATAGCAACGTCCAACTTTTCAAACACAGTGTCAGACTTTACAAATTAGAGAAAATTATTCGGAAAATTGGTGAAGGTGTCCGTATTCATCTTGGGGAGGACGAAGAGAAGTTCGTTAATACTATACTTGAAAAACCGTGTCCGTTGCCACTACAACACCTCTCTCCATACCAAATCCAGTTTGGGTGGTGGTGGTAAGTAATAAATAGCTAGTATAATATATGAAGTCTTGCTGTCTTCATAATACACGGTCTAAATCTTGTGTCAGGAGAGATAAGCGTGTCTTCCAACTACCTCGTCGTTTTACCCGGAAAAGGTGTATGAAAGGACCCATAAGAGGATTTACAATGCGGTCTTCTTGTGCTCCATACAAACATTGCAAAAAGCGGAATAGCAAGAATAGCAAGAATAGCAAGAATAACAAGAATAGCAAGAATAGCAAGAATAGCAAGAATAGCAAGAATAGCAAGAATAGCAAGAGGCGTATGATTAAATAATTATTATTTCCCATTTCTTTTTTCGTATTAGAATATCCATTTCATATTTGTTTTGATGAATGAAAACAAATATGTTGCCAATCTTTAGTATGCCCACGACATTGAAAGAGAAAAAATTGAATAGTATCGTGCAAAGTCCAAAGAAACCACGACACAAGACAATGAAGCGCAAGGGTTCCAAACTTCGAGTTGTGAAGAGTTTAAAGCAAGCACCACCATCTACTCCAAACATGCGACGCAACGAGCAGTTCGTGGAGGCCCTGAGCGAGTTGGCCGAAATCATGACTCGCAAAGGGGAACCATTTCGCGCAAAAGCATACAAAAGTGCTGCCGAAGCCATCATACAACATCCCGAAGATATTACGGACACCAACCAACTCGATAAACTCAAGCACGTTGGAAAGACGATTCTCTCCAAACTCCACGAGTTGCAAACGACGGGAAAAATACAAGTTCTCGAACGGGAACGCAGCGACCCCCTGAATCAACTCACGCGAGTGTATGGAATTGGTCCCAAAAAAGCACAAGAGTTCGTGAACGGCGGCATTCGCACCATTGAAGACCTCCGCAACAACCAAGAGCTCCTCACAACAAATATGAAACTCGGACTCAAATACTTTGATGATATCGAAACCCGCATTCCTCGCACCGAGATTGATGAATACAAGCGCGTGCTTACCAAAACGTTCACAGACTGCGCTTTTCCACAACCAAGCATTCCACCACCACCACCAAGCCCCACATTTGAGATCGTAGGTTCCTATCGACGAGGAAACGAAACGTCTGGTGACATCGACATCATTATTACAAGCGCGGCAAACGATACGTCCGCATACAACGCGTTCTTGGACGCGCTCCTCCACAACGGCACTATTCTGGAAACCCTTTCGCGCGGAAAGACCAAGAGCATGACCATCGCGCGGTTGGCACCCGACCGCTTGGCCCGTCGCATCGATTTCCTTTACGCTCCGCCGGATGAATACGCCTTTGCGCTGCTCTACTTCACCGGCAGCAAGACGTTCAACACAATCCAACGGCAACGCGCCCTCGACCGCGGTTTCAGTTTGAACGAGCACGGATTCTACAAAATGAACGACCGAAAAAAGAGCACCACAAAACTCCCACAGTCGTTCCCCACCGAGGCATCCATCTTCGAATTCTTGGAGATGGGATATCGCGAGCCGCACGAGCGCATCGACGCCCGGTCGGTCATCGAAGGCGCGCAAAGCGTCAACACCCTATTGGAGACGTTTCGAAAACGCGGAACATCCGCCATCGACACGTTTTCGGAGGGCCAGCTGAACGAGATGATCCGCAAAGCCAACGAAACCTACCATGGAAACGACCCAACCACAGCGCCGATGTTCACCGACGCCGAATACGACATCCTGTGCGAAACCACCGCAACGCGGTTTCCTACCAATCAGGTGGTAAACGAAGGGCACACGAACACCAAAATCGAGGTCACCAAGAACAAGGCCACGCTTCCTTTCGAAATGTGGTCAATGGACAAAATCAAACCGAACACACAAGCGCTCGAGAAGTGGAAGCGCACTTACAAAGGTCCGTATGTGCTCTCGTGCAAACTCGACGGGGTGAGCGGGCTTTACGTGTCGGAAACTAAGGACAATTCCAAGGCCAAGGCCAAGTCCAAGTCCAAGTCCCAGTCCCAGTCCCAGCCCCCCAAACTATACACGCGGGGCAACGGGATTGTCGGTCAGGACGTGTCGCATCTGATACCGTATCTCAAGTTGCCGACCACCAAGGGAATCGTCCTGCGCGGCGAGTTCGTCATCTCCAAGTCCACATTCCAAAGCAAATACGCAGACAAGTTCGCCAACCCGCGGAATTTCGTCGCCGGCGCAGTGAACCAGAAGAAGGTGGAACCGGACAAGTTTGCGGACATCGACTTTGTTTGTTACGAGGTCATCCAGCCCACGCTGAAACCGTCCGAGCAAATGGCGTTGCTTGCCACAATGGACGCGGTGAGCGCCAAGCACACATCGCCGCCGATCGACGCGAACACCCTTACCAACGAGCACCTTTCGAAGATGCTCCAAGAATGGCGCACCAATTACACGTACGAAATCGACGGCATCGTCTGCAGCGACGACCGGGTCTATCCGCGCACCAGCGGAAACCCGACACACGCCTTTGCCTTCAAGATGATGCTTTCCGACCAAATGGCGGAAGCAAAGGTGGTGAACGTCCATTGGACGCCCAGCAAGGACGGATATCTGAAACCGCGCGTCCAAATCGAACCGGTCGTCCTGGGCGGCGCGCGCATCGAATACGCCACGGGGTTCAACGCCAAGTTCGTGCGCGACAACCGCATCGGAGTGGGGGCAATCGTCCGCATCATTCGCTCGGGCGACGTGATACCTCATATTGTGGAGGTGGTCGAACAAGCAACCGCGCCGGGTATGCCTACCGAAACCTATGTGTGGAACCCAACGGGCGTCGACATCGTCTTGGAAAATCCCGAGACCGACGCGGTGGTGCGAGAGAAAAACATCGCGGGGTTCTTCCGGAACATCGGGGTCGAAGGGTTGAGCACGGGCAACACGCGTAAATTAATCGGTGCCGGTTTTGATACCATTCCCAAGATAATCCGCATGACCCAAGACGACTTCCTCTGCGTGGACGGATTCAAAGCGCGCCTTGCCACGAAAATCCGCACAGGCATCGAGACCAAACTCGACGAAGCCACCCTTGCAGAACTGATGCACGCATCAAATATGTTTGGACGAGGTTTCGGTCAAAAAAAACTCCAAACAATCCTCGATGCGGAACCAACCATTGTACAATCGGACGCGAGCAGCAGCGACCTAGTGTCTAAGTTACAAACCATCCCCGGTATGGCGGCAAAGACGTCCTCGCAATTTGGCAAAACCCTTCCCGCATTTGTCGCCTGGATGGAGAAGGCCGGTCTCGAAGCAAAGCTCAACGCAACACCAAATGCAACACCAAAAGCAACACCAAACGCAACACCATTAAAAACAAACCAAACAAAAGCAAACCCGTTGTACGGGAAAAAGTATGTAATCACTGGGTTTCGCGACAAAGCGTTAGTGAAAAAGTTGACCGAATTGGGAGCAATTAATAGTACCTCGGTGAGCAAGAACACCGATTTCGTCATTGTAAAAAGTAAAGGCCACGACGGAGACACTGGAAAGGCGAAAGAAGCCCGCGCGCTCGGACTCAAACTCGTCACGCCATCCGAGTTAATGAAATGATAAAATAGAAAATAGAGAATAGAAAATAGAGAATAGAAAATAGAAAATAGAGAATAGAAAATAGTCAGTTATACGCACAGACTAAATTTCGTATATATATTTTTGTTTTCATACATTGTTTTGTTTTCATACATCCATTTTTATATCGACTATTCTCTCTCTCTCTCTATTTCTCTCTATCCAACCACCTCCAAGCATCCATCATTACAATGAAGAAGTTCCTCGAAGTGTGCGGCGCTCTCTTCAAACCCCTGACCTCCGGGCGCGAACCGCTGTTCTACCCACGAATGTGCGTATGACCGCAGCTTTCGTTTCAATGTTGGAATCGCCCACATCTCTAGGACGGCACGCGCCAAGACCATATTACTAACGGAACCGATGACAAACGTGTAAAATCCGCGATAACTTCCCAAACCATCATACTTCGCACGCTCCCGCTCGAGTTCTTCGGCAATGATACGCTCCAACAGAGTTTCCCAGTCAGGATAATTGCGCCTTAGCGACTCGAACGTGACGCGCGTTGCGTTGCTTGCCGCGTTTCGAAGCCGCGTTGCCTCGTCTGGAGGATTACGGTTCTGTCCCCGTCCTGCTCCAGGGTTGCCTCTTCCAATAATGTTTGAAAATCCACCACTATTATTCAGCTCTAGGATGCTAGTCGCCAGACGCTGGTTTGATTCAAACGAATTTTGTCGTGCGCGCATCTGATTGCAAAACCAATTGGTCGAAATCGCGGTCTTCCCCTCTTCCACCGAAATGATGTGGCTCTCGTAGTCTGGTTCCATGATATTTGATATTTGTCTTCTCATTGTGGAGAGAAAAATCAATTCAATTTTTAATTACAACACACCATAATACATTACAAAATGACTTATAAAAAATACAACAATGTGTATTAGCAAGTTAGTTCATTGTCGAATATGAAGCCATCGGAACTGCCATTTGTCAGCGTATGCACACCAACCTTTAACCGGCGACAATTCATACCTTACATTATTGAATGCTTCGAACAGCAGGACTATCCAAAAGAGCGTATGGAGTGGGTCATTGTCGATGATGGCAGCAACACGGTCGAAGACCTCGTATCTCACATACCGCAGGTGCGCTATTTCAAATACGAGCAAAAGATGACATTGGGTAAGAAGCGCAATGTCATGCACGCGCACGCGCAAGGAGACATCATCGTTTACATGGACGACGATGACTACTACCCCCCCGAACGGGTCTCGCACGCGGTTCAGACGCTCACCGCAAATCCGCGCGCCCTGTGCGCCGGCAGCAGCACATTGCACATCTACTTCAAGCACGCCCAAACGCTCTGCGTGTATGGTCCCTACTCGGACAACCACGCGACCGCGGGGACTTTCGCATTCAAGCGGAAGCTCCTCGACATGACACGTTATGAAGACAGCGCCACTCATGCGGAAGAGAAGGCATTTTTGAAGGATTACACGATACCTTTTGTGCAACTGGACCCAAACAAGACCACCGTCCTGTTGTCCCACGAAGAAAATACGGTCGACAAGAGGGGGATGCTGACCAACCCGAAACGCTTTCGCGGAAAGGTCTGTCACGCGCCGACAATCGAAATGCTGGTCAAAAATAAAAAATATCTCGAATTATTTTGTAATTAGTATCTATATGACGAGTGTCCCCATTCGCTATGTGCCCACCACTTTGTCACAAGGAGACAAGAAAAGGCAGGCAAAGTATTTGAAACAATCGAGACGGGCCTACAAAAAGGCTAGAGGTGATGGAAGATATCAAACGCGAAAGCGGGTGAAATCATTCGTCTCTAAAGAGTCGCCGCACATCGTGAAGGCGCGGCAAATGTATAAGGTGCCAAACATCAAGCCTTCGCGACAACTGGCAAAGGCCACGAAGTGTAGTCTGAAGGGGTTGAAACGAATGGTCAGCAAGGGGAAAGGTGCCTACTACTCGAGCGGAAGCAGACCGAACCAAACGGCCCACTCCTGGGGATACGCGCGGATGGCAAGCGCGATCACCGGAGGAAAAGCGTCGGCGGTGGATTACCACATCATCGAGAAGGAGTGCAGCAAAACGAGCAAGGTGGCACGCCTTGCGCGCAAAGCCCGCAAAACTTACAAGAACGGTCGGAAACGCGTGAAGCAAGTGAAGATTTGACCCGTTCATTATTCGTTTATAGACTACATCAAAAGGGTATAAAATCAAATATAAGCATATTATAAGCATAACATAAGCAATGCTACGGGGCATCATCGCATCATTTATTCTACTAGTCGGTAAAACGAAAGGTTACGATCCGTATCCATACAATCCCAATATTCATACTATCGGCAATCACGGATTTATGGGAAGAGTCCACGCCGAAATCGCACCTTTATTCATAGAGTTTACCGAACGAGCAATTTACGACGATCATATTCGCCAGCGCATGGTAGAAGAATTGGGTAAAGATAAGAGTATCCTTGACATTGGATGCGGGGTGGGAATATCCACTTCGAACGCGAAAGGGAGTCTAGGGATAGACACCAGCATGCCGATGATTGAAAAGGCCAAAATCCTGTACCCCGATAAATCGTTTGCGCTGGGAAATGGCGAGCATTGGGAATGTGATAAGGGGTTCGATGTCGTAACAACGATGTTTTGCTTTCACGAAATTCCGCAGCAATCGAGAAAACATTTGATTGCGAAGTGTTTGAAATACGCGAGGGAAAGGGTTGTCATTGTCGATATTTCTCCTAACTACATTCCAAATAAACACATGCTTTCCGGCGAACCATATCTACCCGACTATCTCGAGAATATTCGCGACGACTTGTGCGATTTCGAAGAGACCGTGCTAGTAGTCGACCACGTTCATAAGTGGTCTATTGATATAGCATAGCATAGCATATAATAATCAACTACGTTTACATTTCGCACAAGGCGATGATAAGGGTAACTCATGTTCGCAATGTGTTTTCAATACGCAACACATTGCGTGCTTACACGTGGTGCGCCTGACATTATGAACACAAAACAATATTTTGCCGCGCCAATACACCGGAGTACCGCTGTGTAAATACATTCGGTTTTGGATTCGTTTCAACGGATTTGGTGGAAGAGGTTCGGGTGGAGACGAAACACATTCATGGCAAAAAAAGTCATTACGAGATACACGTTCTTCCGAACAGTATACACGTTCTTCCGAACAGTATACACATTCAAAGTTGCGAGCATCGACATCCACATCCATAAGTATATTATCCCTCTTGTGTTACATTTAATACCATTATAAACGCTAAGCGTTTATTCCTCGTTCTCGTAAAGCAGTTCGTCCACAGCATGATACGTATTCATCGACGCTTGGTATATGTGGCAGTAAACCATCAACTGGATATCGTTAATTTGGTCTTCGCTTAGTTTTTCGGTTTCTTTAAGAATCGTCATCAGCTCTTCTCTCACGTCGTCGTGATAATACTCCCTGACATTTTGATCGATGAGCGACTCGGCTTCGTCAATCGGAATTCGCTCTTGATTCGTCGTCGCCTTCTCCACTTCGGGGGCAAAGACGTCACGACAATACGGGCACGTGTTGTTCACGCGCGAGTGCATCGCGTAGCAGGTCGGACACATTTCGTGTCCGCATTTTAGTGTCACGTTGCCCTGAATCGTCTCCATACATATGGTGCAACTTGTGGAAGCGGGTATTGGTATTGGGGGCGGACTCGGGCGCTTCCGTTGAGGTTTGCGAACAGTGGGCTTCTCCGAGTTCTCTGTGCGTGGACCGGACGCGCCTTCTGCTGAACCATCCTTGGTGGGCGCAGAGTGAGGCGCGTGCCGGGTCTCATTTCCATACGTCCCAGTTAGCCGGGCAAAACGATGATCGTGCGAGTTATACATATGGTGCTGTGTGCGAATAACACACTGTTCACAATTCTATTCAATTTTTTTGGAGAATATATAAAATATATAAAATATATAAAATATATAAAATTGAATAGAAATATACCCTGATCCGGAGAGATAACGAAATACTCTTTCGACCTGTGTTTTTCAAGATGTATTTTCCCGAAGAAATAATGAAGACAATACTCGGGTTCCTTCCGATGCCCTATCGAAAACCGCCGCACCTTGATGCGTTCAAAGAGATAGCAGCATACCGTGCATTTCAAGACCTTGCGAAAGACCCAGAGTATCAAGAGGCGCTCGATACACCGGAGATGTTCATGAACAGTTCGCTCTACCGGTTCATCATGGACGATTACTCGTTTGTGCGAAGGGATTGCGGTCTGGAGGAGAAGTGGAATCCGTTTATGGCGCGATATTGCTCGCGCGCAATGTCTCCGAGCGGGAGCGAACTAGTCGACCTTGACTTTGGTGACAGGCACAGAGAGAGGCGCGCGCACATGCGGAGAGAAAATGGTTACGCAAAGGAACTCGTGTGCGACTTTTGCAACATACAAGACCATCTCCGAGACATCGAATCGTTGGCGTGGTGGTTGTTTTACTGATGTTCTGGGCAGGGCAGTTCGCGACAATAAGGCAAATAATAATAATCCGTTAAACGCTCATTAATATATATAAATTTATTACTAACACAGAAACAACGAGGCCTGCGATGATGCTGCCAAATATAACGTAGTATAGTGCGTCTTGGTAAAAGTTGTCGTCGTATATAATCGATAAGGCGATGAATCCCACCGACCATATGGCGGTTGTCGCGGCAATCGCTCTAATCGCAACTTTCGCCCGGAGTTTCCAAAGAGAAGGCGCCTCCTCAACGTTTTCTGTGTTGTCTTGTGTCCTGTTCAACATAATGTTAATAGAGACGCTCAAAGTATCAGGATTCTCCGTGTCAGTGAAGGGATTGACGTCGGTAATTATCAAAACCTCATCGGAACCGGGCGACCAATTCTCGGATCGACACACGGGACACCTCTGATGGATATTTGTTTCCCTCATAACATCGAAACACTCGCCGCAAACGAGGGTATCGTTGCACACCCTGCAATTCCGAATCGTCTTTTGATTGTCGACCTCAGCAAGGCATACACAGCACGCACCCTTCATATTTTGCCAACTCGTTGTCCTAGTAAGAACATTGTATTCTTTTAATCAATTTTTTTATTACTTTCTCGGTCGTTCCGGATTATAGCTCATTTCCAATAACAAAATGATTTAAAGTGGAAAGCACATTCATATCTAGTATGGTGCGATTTACTATGGCAAGGGCACTTCTGATGATGGTCGCAAGCAACGCACATGGGTATGCCCGCGCGTGGAATCCTTCCACATTCCCATTTCTCCCGGCTAGCACGGACACCACGCGCGTGCGCGAACTGGTGCTTCGGGCGCAAGGAGGCAACAAGAAAATCCTCGACATTGGGTGCGGGCAAGGATACTCGACCGCGGTCTCGCAAGGTAGCGTCGGAATCGACGCGGAACTGCGCAACATTAGAAACGCCAAAAAACTGTTCCCTGACAAGACGTTCAAACAGGGAATTTTATCTTCGGTTGAACACACTGACGAATACGATGTTGTGACGTGCATGTTTTACTTTCACAAAATTCCACAGTTCCTCAGAAAAATGATTATTGTAAACGCGTTAAATATTGCGAAAGAGCGCGTCGTCATTCTAGACGTCTCGCCGGATTATGAAGCCGGGCGCGAAATGTTCAAACAGAGCACGTTCTTACCCGATTACTATAAGAACTGTCGCGACGATTTGTCCGAGTTTACCGAAACGAAACTGATGGATGGTATTCTAAGTATTTGGATTTACGAACTCAACTAAACGCGCACGCGCACACCATAAACGCGGTTCCATTGGTTGAAATCAATACAATACAATAAATACAATACAATAAATACAAAAAGGTATTTCACTTTTATTCAAGTGTAAAAAACAACAGTATAAGGAAATAATCAGAACTACAACAATTATGAAGTGTAATATTTGTTGTAGTTTAGGAGAGGTAGTTGATAAGGTTACAATCCTCCGCATAAAGAAGGAGAAGTTCGCGGTTGGTTCTGCAAGCCACGCAAACATAATCCTCGAACTAGGCGCGCTCGAATCGCAATTGGAGAACCTTGTCCCAAAAGAAGAGACTCTGGTGATAAGACTACAAGAAATAAACAGGGTGCTCTGGGATTTGGAAGATGATATCAGAGAGAAAAGTCGGCACAAATGTTTCGATGCGAGCTACATTAGTTGCGCGGAAAGAATTCACACGTTCAACGATGAAAGGTATCGAGTAAAGAGAGAAATAAATATGCGGTATCAATCCGACATTGTGGAAGAAAAGGTGTATGCCTTGCCCAAAAAAGATGAATCGCAACTTACAGACGTTCGCTTGTTGGAGTATGGTAAGGAAGCATATGGAAAGGGCGATTACACAGAGTGCTTTCGTGTTCTCTTGTCGCTGGTCGAAAAATATGACAGAGTGAATGAGAACGAGAATGAGAAGGACCTCGACTTCATTATGGACCTTCGCATGTCGTTCGATATCATAGCGAGACATTATGATGCGGATGCTGATCTGGTGAAACGCAACGCTGAATCGCTTGCCATTTTGAATGAGTCATTCCATAGCACCAAGCAGCGAGCAATGGGCAAGCAGTTTATCGAATTTTGGAAAAAGGCATATTATTTACATTGTTTGTATAATCATAACTACCGATGCGCCCAATACGCACACTTGTACAATGTGGTCTATGGACCCCGGATCGTTCCCCAAGAAATGTCGTTTTTTGAATGCGGGGATGTCGGGAAGACCTTGCTGGTATACGACGGCGGCGGCGTCGGTGATATGATAATGTTTTTCAGATTCATCCGCACGGTGTGCGAGAAATACCCTGAAAATAAGGTAATCGTTTTGGTAAAAGATGAACTCGTATGGATTTTTGAAGAGAGTCATTCGGACGTTTGCAACCTTTCATATGTTCGGATGAGCGAGCGTAACACAATCCCCACATTTGACCACCATTGTAGTTCGCACATGTTTCTCTCGTATCTGGACGTTGACTACTGCGACGTGCCTTATGTCCCTTACATGAAGGGCATCAATCCGCCGACGACCGACGACGACCACGACGACGACCGCGACGACGACCACGACGACGACCACGACGACGACCACGACGACGACCAACGACAATGCCAGCGCGCGCGGCTTGCCAAAAGTGCGTCCATCAAAGAGACCGTTCTCTTTAATTGGAAGGGCTCGTCCAAGTTTGCACAAGAGCACAAAAATCGCCGCATGCGATTGGAATGCGCGATTCCCCTCTTCCAATTGCCCAATATTCGCTGGGTCGTTGTGACGCAAGACGTGAGCGTGGAGGAGCATCGCATACTCGAAGACAATGGGGTGATTGTCATGAGCGAGATTGACGCTGGTCCGCACGCTTTCGCTGGGACGGTTCAATTGTTGAACGACGGTTCGATCGACCGCGTCGTGACGACTGACACCGCCCTCCTCCACGTGGCAGGAACAATGGACGTCCCCACGATCGCCCTTCTTACAAAAGGGTGCGAATGGCGGTGGAACTGTAAGGACACGCATACAAACTGGTATCCAAATATCACAATGCTCAAACAAAAAACGCAGGGGGACTGGTCGCCTGTGGTATCCGAACTTTGTGATATGTTTGTGGACGGCAAATATCGTCGGCAACGTATTTAGTTACTAATACCAGTATTTACCAGTATAATTGCCCTTACCATTACCTCTACCGGTAACAATATCACTATCAGTAACATCACCAGTAACATCACCATTATCGTCACCAGCAACATTGCCCTTCTTTTCTCTCCGATGTCTATTGCGCGTATCCTCTTGAAGATAGTCCATGTAGTCGTTCTTCTTTAATATGATTTTTTTGTTCTCGCTCACATCCAACAAATTCAGAAAAATCACGCTCAGAAACTGTATTTTATTATTGGTCTTCAGTTCATAGTAACTTGGATTGTAGTCATTCTCCACCAAGAAGGTGTGGTACTCGACCAGGCTTTTATCGATTGGAAGCGTGTTGTCATTGTTGGCCAAGATATTCATGACGTTCACATTGTTTTCGGAGACCAAGTTGATGATAATATACTCCGAATTTGTCTCGTTTACGAAGAGCGGAAATACGTTGTCGCTACAAATCTGCCGAATACCTTCGTCGAGCAAAATCCGGTATTCGCGGTCCTCCTTGTTTTCCAGCTTCCACTGATTGATTTTTTTGCAACAGGCGTCCTTTCCGATCACATCGAACTTGTTGAGACGGCTGAGTTTTACGCGCAGCATATCTTGTCTCGTGAACACTAACCCGTCGGCGTTGTATAGCAACGCAATGAAACCTAATATGTGTTTATACATATACGTATACATATAGACATACATAATGGTTTACATTTATATTATTTGTTCTTGCCCTGTGTTATAACCGACTAGAATGGCGAGCGTCGATTTGTCCACGTGTTCGACCCAGAGTCCACCTTGGATCTTCTACATCATCGAAAACCGCGGCTGCACCTACGCGGGCGTATCGCCCGACCCGGTGCGGCGCTTGAGGCAACACAACGGAGAAATAAAAGGCGGGGCCAAGTATACCACCAGCAAAGGGCCCGGATGGACGCACGTTTGTCTGGTCGAGGGGTTCCGCACGAAGATTGAGGCGATGCAGTTCGAGTGGGCGGTCAAGCACGTCCCTCCTCGCAACGCGGGCGGCATGACCAACCGCATCAAGAAGCTTTACGTAATATGCGCCAAGGAGCGGTGGACGTCGAAGGCGCCCCCTGCGCGCGACATCCCGCTCACTATACGGTGGGAGCACTACGTCGACGCCGACCACGACGCCGACCACGAGGCGCTTCCCGATTACGTGAAAGAGGTCGGAATACAATGAACCATAAAAATAATATAAAAGGAATCGAATAATGAATATTGTAGGGGAATTAGCTCAAATGGCAGAGCGGATGATTTGCATTCATCAGGTAGAGGGATCGATGCCCTCATTCTCCAGTGACTGAATGACCCAGTGGTTAAGGTGTAAGGCATTTGTGTTTTACACGCGTGAGTTCGAATCTCACTTCAGTCGTCACGATTAATTAATTGTATATAATCACAAATAATTTATCAACACTAACTAAAATAATAAAAATTAATAAAAATCAGAATAATTAATCATACGTTATTTATATGAAGTGTTTGCCTTTGTGCTATATTGGGATTGCCTTCTTGGTCGCCAACGTGGTGATGACCATCACGTGCGATAAGGGCGCGCAAAAACAGGCCTTTTACGAGACGCTCACGCCCGAGTTGGTCGCGAAGTATCAGGGCATCATCGAAGAGCGTCGTCGCATCTATTTCACCGGCTACGCGTACGGTCTCATCCTGGCGTTCGCGCTGGTCGCCTGCGCGAAGAAAATGAAGAAACTGGGGACGAGCGGCGGCATATGCGTGATGGCGGGCGTCACCCTGCTGACCAACTACTTTTACTACATCCTCTCCCCGAAGAGCGATTCCATGGTGATCCATTTGGAGAAGGAGGAGCAGCGGGTGGAGTGGCAGAAGATTTACCGCACAATGCAGGTGAAGTACCACTCGGGTCTCTTATTAGGCATTGTGGCGGCCGGGTTCTTCGGCGCGTCCACGTGCGCCAAGTTCTAACGGACCCCGTTCATTATATGTGATTTTGAATCAGGTTTTATAAATAGCATAGTCGTAATGTTATTTATAAAAAAATAGATTTGATTTAATTAATCTATAATCTAAACTCTATAATCTAAACTCTATAATCTAAACTCCTTGTTCCTTAATATATTTTTCATTAACTCCTAATTGACCTGCTCGACCACCAACGAGAACGACCAATCGTTGTCGTGCAAGTTCACCAGATTTCCCTTGTCGTCCAAAAGACGAATGCGCATCCGT
>Ga0209223_10003244_pt1 | contig 15593 bp, 9 predicted proteins | sample COG_06_FD_184750 | JGI IMG/M metagenome (GOLD analysis project Ga0209223, IMG submission 184750) | Pelagic Microbial community sample from North Sea - COGITO 998_met_06 (SPAdes) (version 2) | ecosystem: Environmental > Aquatic > Marine > Neritic zone/Coastal water | place: Helgoland, sampling...
GTGTCCGGACTTTGCGCACCTTCTGCCCGATGAAATTGCACCGTTCACAACCGGAGGTGTCTACGGCGGAGAGGAGGGCGAGGAGCACCTTAGTTACACGCAAGGGGGCGGTCACGGTGGTTCGCACCCTCATCTCGTTCATCATTTTGTCAAAATGCTTCAAAGCGGTGAGGATGCATACCCAAATGCTGTGCAATCGGCAAACATCACTTTGACCGGGATCTTGTCGCACGAGTCGGCTCTGAAGGGCGGCGAGCTGATCAAGCTTCCCTCTTGGTCACACCAGTAGCACCGCGCTCTATTGGAACATTTAATTTTCAATCGAGACATGCAGTCAGGCAACTCAACCCCAACAGTGAACCCAATAACTAAGAATTTATTATGAGTGATACATCAGAAAACACGGCTTCTCCACATGCACAACGGCTCCTGTGGGCGGGCTTTATGGCTATCTTAGCTGCCGGCGTGGGCTTTTCGGTTCGTGGTGGAGTTCTCGGGCAATGGGCGGAACAATTTGGATTCACCATGACCGACCTTGGGACAATCACGGGGGGAGGGTTGACTGGATTTGGACTCGTTATCATTGTGACCAGTTTGGTTGCCGATAAGATCGGTTACGGGAAACTAATGGGTGCTGCCTTTGTGTTACACTTTATTTCTGCTCTCCTGACTCTTGCCACACCCGCATTTTTTGCATCGGGTGGGACGGATGCCGCATATTGGTGTCTTTTTGTTGCCATGTTTATTTTTGCCATTGGCAACGGCATTGCCGAGGCCGTCGTCAACCCATTGACTGCAACACTCTTTCCGAATCAACAAACACACTATCTGAATATATTGCATGCTGGCTGGCCGGCAGGTCTGGTTTTAGGGAGTGTGGCTTCCGCATTTATGGCGGCGAGAGTCGATGCTTCTGGCGCAGTGATCTCGGCTGCAGTTAGTTGGCAGATTCAAATGTTATTATTCCTGATTCCTGTGGTCGCATATGGGGTGTTGCTCCTTGGGCAGAAATTCCCTCGCTCAGAGGCGGCAGTTGCTGGTGTCACATTGAAGCAGATGCTGAAGACAATCTTCGTACCTTTGATGTTCGTGCTGCTTCTCATCCATGCGATGGTTGGCTATGTAGAATTAGGCACGGATTCATGGATTAGTAAGATTACTGGCTCGATCATGGCCAGCCCAACAAAGGGATTGGTTCTGTTTTCATATACTTCGCTGTTAATGTTTATTCTGCGCTTCTTTGCGGGGCCAATTGTCAAAAAGATCTCTCCGTTGGGCTTATTGCTAGTGAGCGGCATACTTGGATTTATCGGATTGCAAATGCTGAGTGTGGCGACCTCGGTTGCTCTATGTGTCGTAGCAGCTACCGTCTATGCCTTGGGTAAGACCTTCTTGTGGCCGACAATGCTGGCTGTGGTATCGGAACGTTTCCCGAGTGGTGGTGCCGTTGCGATTGGGATGGTTGGCGGTGTCGGAATGTTGGCGGCGGGTATCCTGGGGGGGCCTGCCATTGGATTTAAACAGGATAAATTCGCCTCTCAGAGCTTAGAAGAAAAAGCTCCCGCTGCATTCGAACGCTATAAAGCTGGCAATGAAAACAGTTTCTTCGGCTTCTCGACCGTGGGCTTAGATGGTGCGAAAGTGGGTGTTTTAGAAAATGGTGGTGCTGAGCTAGCGCGGGCAGGTGAGCTTCTGCTTCAAGAAAACAAAACCGATAAAAATCACGCAGCACTTGCTTCATGGTGGGTTGATGCTTATCTTCATGCGAGTGAAGATAAGCCTGTCGTTCAAGAGGCCGGGCTCTATGGGGGCCGCATGGCATTAAAGCTGACTTCTTTTGTCCCTGCACTTATGGCAGTGCTCTACTTGATTCTGATTCTATATTTCAAGGCGAAGGGTGGTTATAAGCAGATCAAAATTCAAAGGGAACCTCAGCAAACCTCCCTTTGATCACTAAAAATTTTTACAACCTCATATTTAAAATGTTTACTAAAAAAAATCTTTTCAACTCTCTAGCGCTGTCACTGTTAGTGACTTCAGCATACTCTGAACGTCTGCATCTGATTCAGGATGATGATGCTCAGACCATTTCTGTGTATCGGGAAGGTAATGATACCGCCTATTTGGTGCAAAATGCGCAGGCGGATTTTCGTCCTTATATTCACCCCATCGTCGCGCCGGACGGGAAAGGTGTATTAACGCAAAACAGTCCTGGGCACCACAAACACCAAACGGGTCTCTATTGGGCATTTACGGGGGTGAATGGCCGCGACTATTTCCATCATCCTGAAGGGAGTTACTGGAAGAGACAATCCATGGAGACCCTACAGGACCATGGCTCCGATGTGAAATGGAAGACCGTCTATCATTTGCTTGCTAAAGACGGCAGCTCTGTGATGGAAGAGACACAAATTTGGACAGTCTCTGATGCCGGGCAGGAATTCTTGGTCGACCTCGATTGGTCAGGCAAAGCCTTCGTTGATCTCCAGATTAAGAAGCATCCATATGGCGGCCTCTTTTTACGTATGCCGTATTCAAACGGCATACAGGCTGGAGCCCTGAACTCCAATGAAGCTAAGAATAAAGCAACGAATGCTCAAAGCGCAAAATGGCTAAACCTAGGCATGGAGATCGAAGGGCGTGATGACTGGGGGCATGTCGCACTCTTTGACCACCCCGAAAATCCAGGCTATCCGGGGCTTTGGCGAGTGGACGGGCAATATGGTGTAGGTATTGCCTCCACGGGTAAGGGCGCCTTGAAGATCGAAAAAGGCAGTGTTTTAGATTACAAACATCGTTTCGTTGTCTATTCCGGGCAGCGTGATAAAAATTTCATCGATCAAGCCTGGGCACAGTGGGCAGGTCAAGAAGCTCAAGGCGTGGAGCCTGCCGAAGAAGCTAAGACTGAGGGCGGGGTTGATCAATATGGACGACCTCTAGTGCCGTTTTTAACCGGTGAAGAAGCGCTTGCTAAGATGACGACTGTGGATGGTATCGAGGCTGTCCTATTCGCCTCTGATCCTGAAATATCGCAGCCCATGGCTTTTTGTTGGGATGACAGGGGACGACTTTGGGTTGCAGAGAATCGGGATTATGAGACCCGTAGGGAGGGGTTTTCTGCTTCTGGGGATAGTACCATTTCCATCTTAGAAGATACCGATGGTGATGGAAAAATGGATACCAAGAAGGTGTTTATGGACGATATTCCATTCCCTTCGGCCATTGCCGTTGGCTTTGATGGGCTTTGGCTGGGCACGCCTCCGAACTTATTATTCGTGCCCGACAGAAATCATGACGATAAAGCGGATGAAGAGATTGAAGTCCGTTTAACGGGGTGGGGCATTCAGGATCGCCATGAAATTTTGAACAGTTTTATCTGGGGCCCCGATGGGTGGCTCTATGGTTGCCATGGAGTTTTTACTCGTTCGCAGGTGGGTAAACCGATCGGCGAAGGGGTCATATTCAAAGCTGGAGATCCATTCCCTACATCGATAAAAGCCGAGGATCCGCAGTATATCGATGGCGGGGTTTGGCGCTATCACCCCACCAAAGACCGCTTCGAAGTCGTTGCGCATGGTTTTAGTAACCCGTGGGGGATTGATTGGGACGATAAGGGGCAGCTGTTCGCTTCCATGTGCGTGATTCCGCATATCTTCCACGTCATCAATGGCGGTATTTATCACCGTCAAAGCGGTAGGCACATTAACCAATATGTCTATGATGATATTAAAACGATCGCCACACACCGTCACCGTTCTGCGCATGGAGGGCTTCGTGTGTATCAGGCGGATTTACTTGAGACGGATTATCGAGGTCAGGCTGTTATGGCAAATATGCATTCGGGGAACGTGCTCTCAGACGAGCTGACTCCAAAGGACTCCGGTTTTGTTGCATCGCACGGTTCTGAAATGATGAAGGCCAATGATCCTCAGTGGGTGGGGTTTAGTATTGAAACTGGACCTGAAGGCGCGGTCTATGTGCTTGATTGGCACGACACTGAGATCTGCGGAAAAAGTGTATATCATAAGGATACAGGACGCATCTTCCGCCTCGCTCCAAAAGGGGCGAAAGGAGTCACTGGAATGAATCTGGCAACACTTAGTGATGATGAGCTGGTTGAGTTGCAAAATCATAGTAACGATTGGTATGTGCGTCGTTCCAGAACATTGCTGCAGTATCGGGCCGCCTCAGGCAAGCTTGGCAGTCATGTGCATCAGGATTTATGGAACATGTTTAACAGCAACGAAGGGGTGGGCAAAAAATTGCGCGCGCTCTGGGCTCTGCATGTGACACAAGGCTTACAGACAGAAGACTTGTTAAAGCTGCTTGCGTATCCGCAAGAGTATATTCGAGGCTGGGCAATTGAATTGCTTTGCGAAGATAAGGATCCTGGCGATGCGGCATTGAGCCAGTTCGTTGCGATGGCGCAGTCGGACCCATCACCGGTTGTTCGGCGCTATCTCGCTGTCGCTCTGCAGCGAATTCCAAAAGACTCAGTATGGCCCATCGCGAACAATCTGATGGCGCATGGTGAAGATAGTGAGGATCACAATATACCCAAATTGATCTGGTTTGGAATTGAGCCTTTGGTTGCTGAAGATCCTGTTGCAGCGATTCAATCTGCTGAATCCTGTCAAATTCCGTTGTTAAGAACGTTCATCGCTCGGCGTGTGACGGATGCGAAACAACTGAATGTCATCGTGTCTACTATTACTAGGATTGACGATGAAGCATTAGTGCTCGATCTAATGAAGGGGTTTGCTTACGGCGCGCGAGGGGTTGTTATCGAAGGAATCCCAGAGGGCTGGCCAGCACTTGAATCGAAGTTATCTGCAAGTGGTAATAAAGAAATGCAGGAGCTGACGCTCGAAGTCGGAGGGTATTTAGGCAGCGCTGCCGCGGTCGAAGGTCGATTAAATACAGTGAAAGATGCGACCAAGCCATTAAGTGAACGCAAGGACAGTATCCTATTTCTAGCGGAGAGCCAGCATCCGCTTGCGCTACCTATGATTAAGAAATACATCAGGGATAGAGAGCTGGGTGTCACTGCATTACAAGCGCTGGCCTATTATGGACATTCTGCTGATTGGAATGATCCACGCGCCTGGATCCCTCGAGATATCCTTGCGAGATACGACAACTACAGCAAAGAACAAAAGGAGGCTGTGGTTCAGACTTTAGTGTCAAACAAAGGTTTTGCTCAGGTTTTATTTCAAGTTTTAAAAGGAGAGAAAATACGTGGACAAATCGGGGAGTTAAATATTCCAAAGTCTGATATTTCGGCAGCTGCTGCCAGACAAATGGTTCAGTTACTAGGGCCTGGGTTTAAAGACTTTTGGGGTGAGGATTCTGAGTCTTTGAGTGATAAGGATCTGGAAATTCAGCGTTATAAAGATATGTTGACTGAGCATGTAATCGCACAGGGCGATCTTCAGAATGGTAAACAGGTCTATCAACGTAGCTGTGCTGCTTGCCATACCCTTTATGGTTACGGTGGCATTATCGGCCCTGAATTAACTGGTTCGAACCGAGCTGACTTGGACTATATCTTACTCAACATCATTAACCCGAATGAAGATATTGGAGAAGGCTATCAAATCGTAAACATCAATACGCAGAGTGGCCGTATGTACTCGGGCAATATTAAGAGTGAAGATGAGCAGCGTGTCGTGATCAATATGTTTGGCCAGGAGTTCATCATTCCGAAATCAGATATCATTTCTCGTAACCAAGTCGAAACATCCATGATGCCCGAAGGACTGCTGGATAATTTAACTAAGGACGAAGTTCGTGACTTGATCGCTTATTTACGAACCGAAAAGCCGATCGATTAGCCGATCGAAAAGCCTGACTCACTCGCTTTTTTGAAGCGAAGAGAGCAAGCAGTGGATCGTCACGGATCACTTATACATAAATTCTGTGGGCGTGGAGTTCGCACAAATTAGCACCTTCCCTTACCAAGGGAAGGTGGACCGTGAAGCGAGACCGAAGAAAAGAAGAAATGAAATACCTGGATAAAAAATATGTTTAAAAGAATAATTGTTTTGTGCTGTGCCGTGTTTGCGGCGCAAGCGTCTGTAAGTGGAGCGCCGCGTAGCCCGAATATTATTTTTTTTCTGGTCGATGATCTGGGCTGGCCCGATGTCGGGTGTTACGGCAGCACATTTTATGAAACGCCCGCGATTGACCAGCTCGCAAAAGAGGGTACGAAGTTTGATAACGCGTACGCTACCTGCCATGTCTGTTCACCGAGTCGGGCGAGTATTCTGACCGGAAAATATCCGGCGCGCACGGATTTGACGGAATGGATTGGTGGAAAAAAGGAACAGGACCACGAAAAACTGCACAGCGCGAAAAGAGTGAAGGCGCTGCCGGAAGGCGAAATTACCATAGCCGAAGCCTTGCGCAGACATGGATATGCGACAGCGAACTACGGAAAAGCACATGTGGCCCGAGATCCCAAGACCTACGGGTTCGACGAAGAGATTACCGGCTGGGTGGGATTCTTTCATGCCCCGTTCGGCGGCTGGCCCGGCCCGGGCGGCAAGTATGACCAAACGCTGCAGTCAAAAGAGGGTGACTATTTTACGGATAAACTGACCGACGCCGCACTCGATTTTATCGAGCGCAAAAAAGATCAACCCTTTTTTGTGCATTTGGAACATTTCGCGGTGCACGACCCGATTGAGGGACGAAAAGATCTCGTTGAAAAATATAAAAAGAAACTGGCGAAAATGCCGCTCGATGATGGACCGGATTATATTCTGGAAGGCAATCCGGACGAACCGGCACCGTCGGAAGCGAGTATCGCTGAGATGAAAAAATACCAGCGCCCCGATGATTTTATCAACACCCGACTCGGGTGGGTCAAACAGAAGCAGGACAATGTAGAGTTCGCTGGAATGGTGGGCGCGATGGATGAAAGTCTCGCACGCATCCGCGCTAAACTTGAAGAGCTCAAACTTGCGGATAACACGATCATTATCTTTACGTCGGATAATGGAGGGATGTCTGCTTCGAATCGCTTCCAAAAAAACAACAATCGGGCGCAAATGGATCAACGTTTTTCCTCTTCGATGCTACCCTTGCGGGGTGGAAAAGGCTGGCTGTATGAAGGCGGGCTCCGGGTTCCGCTGATTGTGTTTTGGCCGGGTCACAGCAAACCGGGGATGGTGACAGATGTGCCGGTTACCGGTACCGATTTTTATCCCACCTTACTCGACATGCTGGATCTGCCGTTGATGCCAGAACAGCATAAGGATGGTATCAGTTTTGCTCCGCTACTCGAAGGGAAGCCGTTCAACGGGCACGATGCAATTTACTGGCATTTTCCGCACTATAGTAATCACGGAAATCAGAGCCCGGGCGGCGCTGTCCGGGTTGGGAAATATAAGTTGCTTGAGTATTACGAGAACGGAACCGTGCAGCTTTACGATCTGGAAAATGATCTGGGCGAACAGAACGATATCTCGAAACAGAACCCTGAAGTTACACAAAATCTGCTGAACATGCTGCAGGACTGGCGCCAGCAAACGGATGCAAAAATGCCCTATCCCAAGACCGCGACCTCCAAGCTCGCGCCGGGATCTCGGGTTTATAAGCCCAGAAAACGATAACAATATAAATAAAAAGCATAATAAAGATCCATAAATCCATGAAAACTTACCGTATGTTGCCCCGTGCCCTCGCCCTGTTCATCAGCACCCTTGCCCTGGCGGCGGGGGTCGCTCTGGCTTCACCCCAGAAGGAAGGCGCGATCCGGGTCCTCTTTCTCGGCCACGAGAGCGAGCACCACAATAGCAATAAGTATTATCCGATGCTGGCTAAGGGGCTTGGGCAGGATGCGATCTACTTCGACTACGTCACCCGCGTCGAGGAGGCGCTGGGTGACGCCGATTACCTGAGCAAGTTCGACGCGGTGCTGCTGTATGCGAACCATGGCAAGATTACGCCCGGGCAGTGGAAGAACCTAAAGGACTACGTCGAGGGCGGCGGCGGTTTTGTGCCGGTGCATTGCGCCAGCTGGTGTTTCGGCAACGAGCCGGAGTTCGATCAAATGGTAGGGGGCCGCTTTGCCGGTCACAAGACCGGCACGTTCACCGCCAAAGTGGTCGATGCGAAGCACCCGGCAATGGCCGGTGTCAAGGCCTTCGCGGCCTGGGACGAGACCTACAAACACAGGAACCACAATGAAAAAGATCGTACGGTGCTGATGGTGCGGGAGGTGGCTGAGAAGGATGACAATATCTCGGAACCCGAGCCCTGGACATGGGTGCGGACCCAGGGTAAGGGCCGCGTGTTCTACACCGCGTCCGGCCACGACGAGCGGGTGTGGGAGCAGCCCGCTTTCCACCAGCTGCTCAAGGCTGGAATTTTATGGTCGGTGGGTGATAAGAGGAAGCGGTCGTATGAAACCTTTATTGTCGGCCGCGCGCCGAGGAATGACGAAAAACGCGACAACATCCCCAACTATGAGAAACGCCCGGAACCGCTGCCTTACCAGTTTCCGCTCTCCGCAAAGGACAGTATGGACTACACTCAGGTTCCAGTCGGCTGGGAGCTGGAACTTTTCGCAGCGGAGCCTCAATTGGTGAACCCTATTTTTATGGCCTGGGATGAACGCGGCCGACTCTGGGTCGCTGAGACGGTTGATTACCCGAACGATGTCAGGGACGGCGCTGGTAATGACACCATCAAAATTCTGGAGGACACCACCGGCGACGGCAGGTGCGATAAAGTGACGGTATTTGCGGAGGGCCTGAATATACCGACTTCGCTTACTTTCGCGAATGGCGGGATCGTCGTCGCCCAAGCTCCCGAATTCCTGTTCCTGAAGGATACAGATGGCGATGATAAAGCAGACATTAAGGAAACCATCATGACCGGTTGGGGGATTTTCGATACCCATGCCGGGCCATCCAATCTGCGCTATGGTATAGATAACTGGATCTATGGTGCGGTGGGTTACGCCGGCTTCGACGGGACGGTTGGGGGAGAGGATTTGAAATTCCGAATGGGTATCTTTCGCTTTCGGCCCGATGGCTCAAAGATGGAATTCCTCCATCAGTTCAACAATAACACCTGGGGCCTTGGAATGAATTCCGCCGGTGATATCTTCGGTTCTACGGCTAACGGTAACCCCGCTTTTTTTGCAGGTATTCCGCAGACGGCTTACCCGAAGACCATGATAGCCATGAGCGCGAAAATGATTGCAGACAAGGTCGAGATTCACCCCATTACACCCAACATTCGTCAGGTTGATGGTTTCGGTAAATACACCGCCGGGGCTGGCTACGCTTTAGCTACCTCTGACAATTTCCCTCCCGCATGGCGCGATCGTATGGCCTTCATCGGAGGGCCTACCGGCAATCTTCTGGGGATGTTCGACAACATTAGAGACGGTTCCGGATACGCGGCGAAGAACCGCTATAATCTGATCGTCAGTGCCGACGAGTGGTTCTCTCCTGTGGCTGCCGAGGTAGGGCCCGATGGCCATCTTTGGGTCGCTGATTGGTATAACTTTATCATTCAACACAACCCGACACCTAGTGTTGAGCTTGGTGGATACGAAGGCATTAGAGGTAAAGCCGGTGCCCATGAAAATCCGAATCGCGACAAGCATCATGGACGAATCTACCGGGTGAAATGGGAAGGCGCTACACAATCCAGCATCTCCTCACTCGACAAAGCATCCGATGAAGAACTGGTTGCTGCGCTGGGTCATGACAATCAATTCTGGCGACTCGCTGCCCAGCGCCTGCTGGTTGACAATCAACGAACCGACAGTGTTCCCGCTTTGAAAAAACTCGTCGACGAAGCGAACGGAGCCGAGGCTGCTCACGCTTTGTGGACGCTTGAAGGCCTCGGTCAGCTGGATCGCGATACGCATCAACTCGCCCTTCTCAGGGCGGGCGAGCCGATATTAAAACGAAACGCCATCCGTGCCATTGCCAATACTGATGAAGGCATGCAGCTCTTCTTCGACACCGCCGTGGTCCAGGCGAAGGATCCTCTAGTCCGCCTCGCAGCCTTTTCCAAACTTGCCCATTTTCCCAATCGTGACCGAGTCGAGCAGGTGGCGAGGGAACTAGTCGGGCAACCGGATAACTCCGAAGACGAATGGCTCGAGCTAGCGCTTCGTGCCTGTGGTGCAGGAAACGTGAAAAGAGGGCCGGGTAAGATAACCGGCCCCAATCTACTGCCTAATCCGTCTTTCGAAGAGATCGACGACAACGGTCTACCTAAAGGCTGGGCTATCCGCACGCAGGGAGTGATTGATAAGATCGTTGCCACCGAGGGAGCCAGAGCAGGAAAAAACAGTTTCGGCATCTCATCAACGTTGTGGGCTGAAAGCTCGCTGTATGTCCGGGTGAAAGTGAAACCGAACACGGATTACCGCCTCACCGGTTGGATAAAGGCGGAAGCGATTTACGGCGGGCTAGGCGCCCGGATTAATGCTCACGAGGTCCAAGCTCAGCCACGCGGATCCAACACCAAAGCTTTCAAGCGCGCGAAAGAATGGAGCAAAGTAGAGGTTACGTTTAGTTCCATGGAGCATACCGCACTGACGATTAACTGTCTTTTCGGAGGCGAGGGGAGAGCAATAGGAACCGCCTGGTGGGACGATGTGGCCCTTCACGAAGTCGAATACGAAATCACCAACGTAGAACCGGAACTTACCGAGGGCGACGCCGCTCGTGGAAAGGAAATTTTCCTGACCCACCCGATCGCCTCCTGCATCCGCTGCCACGTCGTGAACGGCGCTGGCGGTCCAATTGGGCCGGCTTTAGATACGATCGCAACCCGCAAGAATGAGGACTATATTTTGCAAAGCCTTGTCGATCCGGGAGCGGCCATCGCAGAGGGTTACGTCGGAAAGGTATCACCGATGCCGCCGATGGGCGTGCTCTTGAAGCCGCAAGAATTAGCCGATGTGTTGGCCTACATGATGACGCTCAAGTAACATGCAAACCCAAGAACATAAAATGAAATTTGGAGCAAGCACGTGGCTTTGGACCTCACCCTTCGACGGTAGCGATGTATCACTCTTATCCCGGATCGCGAATCTGGGCTTCGACTTTGTGGAAATCCCTGTGGAGGATCCCGCGGCGATAGATGCCGTTGCCATTAAGACCGCGCTTGAGGTGACTGGCTTACAGGCCATCGTCTGCGCGGCGGTCATAGCAGATCGCGATTTATCCAGTGCAGATAAAGGCAAGGTCGAGACCGCCACGTCTTACTATAGCGCCTGCATCGATTTGGCCGTTCAGTGGGGAAGCCCCGCCGTGGTCGGCCCGCTTTATGCTCCGGTTGGCAAGCAGCGGCTTGCGACAGAAAAAGAACGAGCGGACGAATGGGCGCGTTGCGTTCAAAATTTAAGATATGTGTGCGACCTCGCGGGAAAGGCAGGCGTTCGCCTAGGTATCGAGCCGCTCAATCGATTTGAAACCGATATGGTCAATACCGTCCAAGATGCGCTTCGTTTAATAGAGGCGGTCAATCACCCCGCTATCGGTCTGTCATTGGACAGCTTTCATATGAATATCGAAGAAGTTGATTTCTGCAAAGCGATAGAACAAGCAGGACGACACCTCCTGCACCTTCAAGTATCGGATAGCCATCGTGGTATTCCTGGCGACGGCAACAGCGACTGGGCAGGCTTGCGAGAGGGCCTAGGTCGCATCGACTATCCAGGTTGGATATCCATCGAAAGCTTCTCACCGGAAAGCTCCAGCCTTGCGGAAGCCGTTTGCATATGGAAGCCCTTCGCAAAGTCACAAGACGAATTCGCAACGTGCGGCCTGGATTTTCTAAAAAGCTGGTATCTCCAAGCTCGCGCCGGGATCTCGGGTTTATAAGCCCAGAAAACGATAGCCGTATAAGGAAAAAGAAATGAATTAAGAAGATCAGGGCCGTAGCTGCGTGTGTATGCCCTTTATGGGTAATTTACCGCAGTTTCTGTGCGGTGGCCTGTGTTGATCGGACGCTGGCTGAAGCACCGCGCTACTTTGATAACAAAAACAATTACACCCGATCTGGACACGATGCAAATGCCGCACTTGACGGGGGCATTGCTTATGGTCAAATTTTTCATATGAATACACCTTCACATCATTCTGTAGACCTCTACTTCATGGATGCTCGTTCTAAGCTCATTGATATCGCTGCTTTTATGGATCGTGTGCAGCGCAGTGGTGAGACGGATGATTATCGATATCAAATGTTTCTTAAAGCATTGCAGGGGCTCGATTCGACCAATCGTGCCGAAGCTGTGCTGAGTATTTTTAGTGATATGACAGCCGCACCGACACAGGTTGCGACGCCCGGTCCGGCATCCGGCGCATGGAAGGAGAACGTGTAATGAGATATATTGAGCCACATGCCCACATGGTCACCCGCACGACCAATGATTACCAATCGCTTGCGATGGCCGGATGTAAGGCCGTCTGCGAACCCGCTTTTTGGGCTGGGTTCGATCGCAGCTCTGTCGACGGATTTCGTGACTACTTCATGCAATTGACCGAGTATGAGCCACGCCGGGCGGAGAAATTCTTCATAAAGCATTACAGTTGGATCTGCATCAATCCGAAGGAGGCTGAGGATGTTGAATTTGCGCGTGAGGTAATGGCATTGATTCCTGAGTTTTTAGAGAAAAGTAATGTTCTGGGGGTCGGCGAGATTGGCCTGAACAAGAATAGTGTGAATGAAGTTAAGATCTTTCAGGAGCAGGTGGAGATTGCTGTGAAGTATGATCAATTGATCTTGGTGCATACGCCACATCTGGAAGATAAGCTGAAGGGCACGAAGCTCATCCTTGATATGCTGCAGGAGCATTCAGGTGTGCGACCTGAGCGGGTGCTCATCGATCATGTTGAGGAACATACGGTGCGTATGGTTTTGGATGCCGGTTTTTGGGCGGGAATTACGCTCTATCCCGAGTCAAAATGTACGCCTCCGCGGGCGGTTGATATGTTGGAGCAATACGACTCGACAGATCGTATCTGGATGAACTCTGCATGCGATTGGGGCGTAAGCGATCCGATGGCGCTGCCGAAGGCGATCATGGAATTGAGAAAGCGTGGCTTCGACGATGCGGCGATTGATCGTTTTGTATATAAGAATCCGGTTCGTTTCCTTCAGCAGTGTCCCAAGTTTGACTTGATTGATTCCGATGCAGTTTAGTCACCAGATTCATTTAGCGTATTGCACGAATATTCATCGTGGCGATGATTGGGCAGAGACATTTGCGGGGCTGAAAGACTATACCCTGCAAGTGCGTCGGCGTGTTTGCCCCGCTGAGGTGCCGTATGCGATTGGCCTGCGTTTGAGTGCGCTCGCGGCGCAGCAGCTGAGTGAGCCGGATGTATTGCAGAATTTTCGTGAGTGGCTTTCACAGGAGAATTGCTACGTCTTTACGATTAACGGGTTCCCGTATGGTAGCTTTCATAATACGCGCGTCAAAGAGCAGGTGTATGCGCCGGATTGGCAATCGCAGGAACGCTTGGATTATACCAAGCAGCTGTTTGATATATTGGTGCAGTTGCTGCCTCCTGGTGTGAGTGGCAGCGTGAGCACCGTGCCCGGCTCGTTTAAGGCATTTATCACAGACGAGCGTCAGATCGAAGCGATGCAGCGTAACTTGATTGAGTGCGCCGAGTATATTGCTGCGTTGAGTGAAACGCATGGCTGCGATTTACATCTCGGTTTGGAGCCTGAGCCGTTCGGTTACCTGGAGACCACTGCGGAGACGATTGAGTTCTTTGATCAGCTATATGCCAAAGCAAGTAATGTCGGCGTATTGCAGAAGCACCTTGGGGTGAATTATGATACCTGTCACATGGCGATTCAATATGAGGTGTCTGCTGAAAGTATTCGGGCATTACGTCGCCACGGGATTCGTATCAGTAAGCTCCATCTGAGTTCTGCGCTGAAGGTTCAGCCGACGTCTGCCGTGCGAAAGCGTTTAGAGGCATTCGTTGATCCCGTTTATTTACACCAAGTGATTGCTCGTTCATCCGATGGATCGCAGCGTGCCTGGGTTGATTTGGATACGGCACTTTATGAGTCGAATGACGATGTCGATTTGGATGAAGAATGGCGCATACACTTTCATGTGCCACTACACACACAGCCAGCGCAAGGAATGGATACCACGGTGGATCATTTGCTCGGTGTGGTGGATGTGCTTCAAGAGGATCCGAGTCTGTGTACGCATTTGGAATTCGAAACCTACACATGGGAGGTGCTCCCTGAGGCGATGAAAGCGCCCAATGTGGTGGAGCAGCTGATCGCTGAATACGCCTGGTGTGAACGAGCCCTTGGAGAACGGGGGATTGCATTGGCAAAGTCTTGATGCAGCAGTCGATCCATACGCATCTATTGCTGGCTCGGGCGTCCAATTTACCGACGGTCTGGGCAAATGTCGCTTGCGTCTTTTTACTCATGGGCGGTCGGGATTATTGGATGTTCCTTGCGCTCTGTTTGCTGGGGACGCTCTTCTACACGGGTGGGATGTATTTGAATGATTGGGCTGATTCTGAGTTCGATCAAAAGCATCGTCTGGAGCGTCCGATTCCTTCGAGGCGGATCAAGCGTGCGACTGTTTTATACTGTGCGATCGCTTACCTAGGAGTGGCATGGATTGCTGGTTTAGCGTTCGGGCTTTCGACCTTTATCAGTGGTACGGTTTTGTTGGGGCTGATCATTTGGTATGATTTGCAGCATAAGGGCAATCGATGGAGTCCGGTGTTGATGGGCGGCTGTCGCGCATGTCTATATGTTTGGACGGCGTTGACTGTGGCCAGGCACCTCTCGCTCGAAATTGTGGTGATCAGTTGTGTGATTTGGAGCTATGTGATCTGTATCAGTCTAGTGGCACGAGGCGCGCTTCATCAACGGGGAGGAAAAGTGGTCGTCCTATCGAGTATTGCAGGGCTGCTCATTCCGGGGCTATGGATGCATCCCGTCTCTGTCGGCATGGCTGGCGTGATTTTCGGGCTATTCGCGGTGTGGCTCTTCTATAGTTTGCGTGGCTTTGGTGCGAAATTGCCCAGTGTGGATGCCACCGTCAGTCGACTGTTGGCGGGGCTCGTGTTATTCGACCTCTATTGGGTGGTGTGTGCTGTTGATATTGGCATAGCCGAGTGGCTGCTTTTCAGTGTATTATTTGTTATGACGCTTCTCTTTCAGATGAAAATTCCAGCAACATGAACTACCAGGTAATTGAAAAGAATTTCGCGGTGCCCTGTCGGCATCGTGTTTACTTCACCAACGATAGTTTCGATTCGGAGTCTGACTTCTTGAAGTCACTTCTTCGTTCAGTCGAAGATGAATCGCCGACGCAGGTGTTGGTGGTCATGGATGAAGGTGCTTTGACGAGTCGCCCTCAACTCGAGGCGGAGATCGAAAGTTATTTTAGTGCGCGGCCTGAGCTGTTTCAGTGGCGTGGCATTCAAGTGTATCCCGGTGGTGAACTCTTAAAGAATAATCTCCAATATTTGAGCAAGCTCTATGCGGAAGTGGAAGCCGCCAAACTGTGTCGTCACTCGTGCTTGATCGCTGTTGGGGGCGGTGCATTGCTCGACATGGTCGGG
>Ga0209223_10003249_pt1 | contig 15588 bp, 13 predicted proteins | sample COG_06_FD_184750 | JGI IMG/M metagenome (GOLD analysis project Ga0209223, IMG submission 184750) | Pelagic Microbial community sample from North Sea - COGITO 998_met_06 (SPAdes) (version 2) | ecosystem: Environmental > Aquatic > Marine > Neritic zone/Coastal water | place: Helgoland, sampling...
TAAGTTTGTAACTGACCGACCAGATATAACTTATGTTGAATGTAAAGACGAAAAACAATTGATGTTTGAGTTTATGAAATTCTGGATTAAAAATTATCCAGATGTTATCACAGGTTGGAACACCAAGTTTTTTGATTTACCATACTTAATGAATAGAATTAAATTGATTGCAGGTGAAACTGTTGCAAACAAAATGTCACCATGGGGTATAGTAAACCAAGGTGAAGTCATCACACACGGCAGACCACAAACTACTTTCAATCTGTATGGTATTTCTATGTTAGATTACCTAGACTTGTATAAGTGGTTTATTCCAACACGACAAGAGAGTTATAAACTAGACCATATTGGTGAAGTTGAACTTGGTCGTGGTAAAGATGACGCCGGCTTTGATACATTTAAAGATTGGTACACTAAAGACTTTCAATCATTTGTTGATTACAATATTCAAGATGTTGAAATCGTTGACGCATTAGAAGATAAGTTAGGTCTTATTGACTTGTCACTTACTGTTGCATATGATTCAAAGGTAAACTATGATGATATATTCTCACAAGTTAGAGTGTGGGATACCTTGATTGCCAATCATTTAATGAAAAAGAATATATGTGTTCCACCAAGACAAGAGAACATCAAAGATACAAAATATGAAGGTGCTTATGTTAAAGAACCTATACTAGGTAAACATGACTGGATTGTTTCGTTTGATATTAACTCACTATATCCACATATTATTATTCAATACAATATTTCGCCTGAAAAGATACTCGGTGAATCAGCTTATAATGTCAATGTTAATAAAATGATTGACATGACTGTACCACTTGACAATCTTAAACAAGAAGGAGTTTGCATAACACCAAACGGCGCCAAGTTTAAGAATGATAGTCAAGGTTTTCTTCCTGAAATGATGGAGAAAATGTACAATGAAAGAGTTGTATTCAAACAGAGAATGTTGAAGGCGAAAGCCGAATATCAAAAGACTAAAGACCCTAAACTTGTCAAAGAGATTGCAAGGTGCCATAATATTCAATGGTCAAAGAAGATTGCCTTGAACTCAGCTTATGGTGCAGTAGGTAACCAATACTTTAGATACTATGATGTTAGACAGGCTGCCGGTATTACAACTGCTGGTCAATTCATTATTCGTTTTATTGAGAAAAAGGTAAACAAATATCTAAATGAAATATTGCAAGGTGAGGATGACCGAGATTATATTGTTGCTTCTGATACTGATAGTATCTATGTTAGATTTGATAAACTTGTAGAAAAAACATGTCAAGGTAAAAGTCAAGAACAGATTATAGATTTTCTTGGTAAAGTTTGTGATAAGAAGATTGAACCATTTATTGAAAAATGTTTTGATGAATTAGCAGATTATTCTAATGCATTTAAAAATGCCATGGTTATGAAACGAGAAGTAGTTGCCAATAAAGGCATATGGGTTGCAAAGAAAAGATATATGTTAAATGTACTTGATGATGAGGGTGTTAGACTTGCTGACCCTAAACTTAAACTTATGGGTATTGAGGCAGTCAAATCATCTACACCACAAGTTTGTCGTGGTAAGATTAAAGAGGCAATCAAAGTTATCATGGCTAAAGAAGAACATGACCTACACAAACTAATTGCTGACTTTAGAAAAGAGTTTATGAAAATGCCGGCAGAGTCTATTGCTTTTCCTAGAAGTTGTAATAATCTAAAAAAGTATAGAGATAGTGCAAACATCTTTATCAAAGGCACACCAATTCATGTGAAAGGTGCATTGGTTTATAACTATCAAATACATAGACTAGGTTTACAAAGTAAATATCCTATCATACAAGAAGGAGATAAGATTAAATTTATAAAATTAATACCTGCTAATCCATTCAAGTTTGATGTGATTAGTTACATGACAACTCTACCTGAAGAGTTTAAATTGCAAGAGTATATTGATTATGATATACAATTTCAAAAGACTTTCCTAGACCCTATGCGTTTCATTCTGGATGCTGTGAATTGGAAAGATGAACCGCAAGCAAATTTGGAGGCATTCTTTGGCTGATTTACCAAACAAAAAATATAAAGTAATATATGCAGACCCACCTTGGTTGTTTAGAACAAGGTCGGATAAAGGCAAAGATAAAAGTCCTGAAAAACATTATGAATGTATGTCACTAAATGATATTTGTAATTTGCCTGTTAAAGAAATTGCAGATGAGAATTGTGTATTGTTAATGTGGGTGTGTGACCCTATGTTAGACCAAGCTCTTAAAGTTATAGACGCATGGGGATTTAAATACAAAACAGTAGGTTTTACATGGGCAAAAACAAACAAACATACACTAGGATTTTTTACAGGCTTAGGATATTGGACAAGAGGTAATCCTGAAATGTGTTTACTTGCAACAAAAGGTAGACCGAAACGAATCAGTAAAGATGTGGCACAATTAGTAGTATCACCAAGAGGTAAACATTCCGAAAAACCACTTTTACATGGTGAAATAGAAAGACTTGTGGATGGGCCATACATTGAACTGTTTGCTCGTAAGAAAACCAGAGAAAATTGGGACTATTGGGGTAATGAAGTATGATATATTTAGAGCTTGCCTTTTGGCTAGGTTTAGTATATACTATACCTATATTAATGTTATGGAAGATGAATGACGAAAACCCTAGATAAAGAACAGGCATTACATTGTGCTGGTATATTCAATGACTACTTTGGTCAGTTTAAAAGAATAGACCAATACATGCGTGACCAAAAGATGGCTCAGATTGAATCATTACCATCAAGTCTTCCAGGTATGGGGTTTGATAGTGATATGTTTTGCGATTTTACTATGTCACCACAGGACATGGATTTACAAGTTGTAGAACTAGATAATCACACATGGGACACCTGTATTAATATGATTTCAAGTCATAGTAATATGGTAAGTATTCCAGGTAAAAGTTTAAAACTTGCCGTGAAAGAAATGAACACAGGTAAGTTTGTAGGTTTTATGAGATTTGGTTCTCCAGTTATTAACTGTAAACCTAGAAATGATATGTTAGGTAATGTGCCTGATTTAAAAGTATTTAACAAGACTGCTATTATGGGTTTTGTAATTGTGCCATGCCAACCATTTGGTTTTAATTATCTTGGTGGTAAATTATTAGCTGGATTGTGTTGTTCACATCAAGTAAGAGAGATGTTAAACAAGAAGTATGATATGAACTTAGTGTTATTTGAAACAACTAGTTTATATGGTAAGACTAAAGGTGCCTCAATGTATGATGGTATGAAACCATTTTTAAGATACAAAGGCAATACAATGTCAGATTTTATTCCTATGTTACATGGTAAACCATATCTTGACATGGTAAAATATGTTGAAGATATTATTGGTGCAGGTGAGTTAGTAAAAGCGGATGCTTCAAGTCGTAAACTTAAAATGACCACAGGTATTATTGGTCTATGTAAGAAAGCACTTGAAGGTGATGACTTAGAAAAATTTAAACTTACGATTGCAAATGCTAAAAATCTTACCGAACAAAAAAGATATTATGCAAGTAACTATGGTATAGAAAACTTTATAGACATTGTAAATGGTAAGACACAAGATATAGTTAAATCATCAAACTATGACAGATACAATGATAAAGAAATTATAGAATGGTGGAGAAAAATGGCAACCAAAAGATTTGACAATCTAAATAAGGATGGTCGTCTTAGAAATGACCTAGAGGTATGGACTAAAGATAGTCAGATAGATATTATAAGATGAAGAAATCGAAAACCTACATACATGTCAATCAACATGTCATTAGAGCTAACAAAAAACATGGCACCAACGAACCTGCTATTACAGTTAAACAAGGTAAAACCAATAGATATTGTCACGAAGTTAAAATTTTAGGTGATAGTGTAGTTAGATATGGTGGAAATGAGAAACCTATTCTATCTTGTGGTGCAAGAGTTGTGATTGAAACTTATAATGAAGTTGAGATATTGAAATAAGCTTGACATTAATAGCAAACTATGGTATATTATACACAACTAAGGAGAAAATATGAGTAATTTTTTAAAAGATATAATTAAAGAAACTGGCAATGAGTATGCTGGTTTAGTAAGTGAGGGTGTTGATAGTGCAGATGTAACCAGTTTCATTGACACAGGCTCATATTCATTCAATGCGTTACTATCAGGCAGTATCTATGGTGGTATGCCAGCAAACAAAATTACGGCAATTGCCGGAGAAGCTGCGACAGGAAAGACCTTCTTTGCATTAGGTATTTGTAAGGCATTTTTAGATAAGAATCCAGAAGCAGGTGTTATCTATTTCGAATCAGAGGGTGCAATCTCTAAAGAGATGATTGAGGCCAGAGGTGTTGATTCTACAAGAATGGTAATTGTTCCTGTGGCTACAGTACAAGAATTCAGAGCTCAATCAATTAAAGTGATTGACAAATATTTAGAGCAACCGGAAGATAAAAGAAAACCTTTGTTATTTGTATTAGATAGTTTAGGTATGTTATCTACTACAAAAGAAATGGAAGATACGGCTGCTGGTAAAGAAACAAGAGATATGACAAGGTCTCAAATTGTAAAATCTACATTCAGAGTTTTAACATTAAAATTAGGTAAGGCTGGCATTCCAATGATTATGACCAACCATACATATGATGTTATTGGTTCTATGTTCCCACAAAAAGAAATGGGTGGTGGTTCAGGTTTGAAGTACGCCGCTTCATCAATTATATATCTAAGTAAAAGAAAAGACAAAGATGGTACCGAAGTTATTGGTAATATTATTCATTGTAAAAATTATAAGTCAAGATTGACCAAAGAAAATGCAATGATTGATGTTAAGTTAACATACAAAACAGGACTAGATAGACACTATGGTTTACTAGAACTTGGTGAAGAATCTGGTATTTTTAAGAAAGTATCTACAAGATTTGAAATGGATGACGGTACAAAAGTATTTGGTAAAACTATCAACGAAAATCCAGAGAAGTATTTTACAAAGGAAGTATTAGATAAGATTGATGACTACACAAAAAGAAAATTCACATACGGACAAGACGAAGACTAGAAGATATACCTTTGCTCAAAAAGAGGGCGAAGAACATTCTTGTGTCAAGTTGACAGAGGGTAAATTCAAAGATGTAATTTATCACTATGGCAAAGTGCAACTAGCTAAGGAAGAGGAAGAACTTCCAGATGGTAGGCTGCCTATGAGATTTGATTACACAGTTGATAAGAATCCTAATGACTTAGATTTGCTTGACAACAAAGAGTTTATAGATTATATCGGCGACATTTTAATAGAACTACTAGAGGAGAAATTAGATAATGGTACAGCAATCACGGATTGAGAATACAATAATCTCTAGCCTCTTCTTTAACGAAGAGTACACTAGAAAGGTTTTACCTTTTATTAAAGAAGAATACTTTAGTAATCGTGTTGAACAACTATTGTTTGGTGAAGTCTTTGGTTTCATTGAGAAGTATAATAATCTTCCTACAAAAGACGCTATTCTAATTGAACTGAATAGTCGAAGAGATATTAATGAAGAAGAATTACAACACATAAAAGATTATGTTGTTAGTGTTGAGAATACTGAAGCAGATGTTCAATGGTTATTAAATACAACAGAAAAGTTTTGTAAAGACCGTGCTGTACACAACGCTGTATTAGCTGGTATTAAAATCTTAGATAACAAAGATAAGAAACAATCACCAGAGGCAATACCACATATTCTATCAGAGGCATTATCTGTATCATTTGACAAGTCAGTTGGTCACGATTATATTGAAGACGCTGAATCAAGATTTAAATTCTATCATACAAAAGAGAAACGATATCAATTTGATTTAGATTACATGAATAGAATCACCAAAGGTGGTGTTCCAAGTAAGACATTAAACATTGCTCTTGCTGGTACTGGTGTTGGTAAATCATTGTTCATGTGTCATGTAGCGGCTAGTTATTTGTTACAAGGTCTTAATGTATTGTATATTACTTTAGAGATGGCAGAGGAAAGAATTGCAGAAAGAATTGACGCAAACTTACTAGATGTCACTATGGAAGATTTACATGATATGCCTCAATCATTATATGATGGCAAGATTAAAAAACTTAGAGAGAAAACACAAGGTCAACTTATTATCAAAGAATATCCAACAGCGTCTGCTCATAGTGGTCACTTCAAGTCTTTGATTAATGAACTTGCATTAAAGAAAAGTTTTAAACCAGATGTTATCTTTATTGATTACCTAAACATTTGTTCTAGTGCTAGATTTAAAGGTGGTAATATATCATCTTACTTCTACATCAAAGCAATTGCTGAAGAGTTAAGAGGTCTGGCTGTAGAAGCTAATGTGCCAATCTTTAGTGCAACACAAACAACTAGAACTGGTTTCGTAAGTACAGACCTTGGTCTTGAAGATACTTCCGAATCTTTTGGTCTACCTGCTACTGCTGACTTTATGTTTGCCTTAATGTCAAATGAAGAATTAGAAAAACTAGGTCAGATGAAAGTAAAACAATTGAAGAATAGATATAATGACCCAAGCGTAAACAGAGCATTTATTATTGGTGTTGATAGGTCTAAGATGAGATTATATGATGTACAACAATCAAGTCAAAATATAGTTGACGCAAATCAAGTAGAACAAAAAGAGGATGCTTACAATAAGTTTAGCGATTTTAAATTATAGTTATGGTAAAAAATAAGACACAAAAAGTAAGATTTCATAAAGGTGATAAGAGACCAGGTGGACAATTGGAGAGTAAGTTGGCATATTCAGTAGAGATGATAAAAGAAGGAAGAAAAATACTATGGCATGTAGTAGAAAAACCTACAGAGAATATTGTAGGTAAATATTTCTTCGAAGAAGACGCAGAAAAATTGGCAGATTTTCAAAATGAACACAAGGTCTGGCAAGACAATGGTGGTATTCCTAAATTCTTATGGAATTATAGTTAATCCAAATTAAAGGTTGCCAAAAACTCCTAAATAGAATAAGGAGTTTAAATGGCATACTTACAAACAAAAGATTTCACAAAACCAGCCTCAGCTGGTACTTACGCTGGTCAAGATAGACATACTATTGTCGAATCTAAAATTAAAGACAAGAAACCTTTTGTCATTAGTGCAACTGAAACTGGTCCTAAAGTTTACGGTGTTGCTTACGATAAGAAAACTAAAACTTTAGTTTATAAAACATCATTATCTTCTAAACAAACAAAATCTGTATTAATAACTAAAATCTTTAAAGACCAAGATTTTGGTGGTGGAGCAGCTGGTTCAGGTGGCGGTGCAGACTTGACCAAGATAACAGAATCGGGTCAATGTTATTACTGTTCTTATGTTTTCAATGTAAAAGGTGGTGAAATTAAAAAAGCACCTACATTAGAAGAGTTGGGTCGAGGCGCTGCTTATGTACAAGCAGATATGAATTTGTATGATGTTATGAAAAAATGTCCTGACGAATGGTTTGATGTATTCATTAAAACAGCCAATGCAATCGTTAAAGCATATAAAAACAAAGTTAGTGGTACGGTTTACTTTCACAGAGGTTCTACCTTTATGAAAAAAATCTATGACGCTAAGGCTGAGATTGCAAAAATAGACGCAAGGTCCGAACTCAGACAGGCACCAGGTTCATTTAGTAATGATAAGTGGAATCCAGGTGACATATGGATGTCAACATACAAAACAACAGAATATCCATTGACTAATAGATATGAAACATGGTCAGAATTAAATCAACAAATTTTAGATAGAGCAGGTAAATTAGGTGGCCAAACAAAACTATTAGGCATATCACTTAAAAAGGTAACAGCCTTAAACGCCACAATTACAGAATACAATTTACCAAAAAGACACCATAATGTCATGGCTAGTTATGAGGGATTTAGATTTGGTAAAAAAGGAGACTTCTTTTCTTCACAAGATATTTACATGTACATGAGTGGTCAAGAAGTACAGTTTAGAACATTTAGTGGTGATAGTGCATGGCAAGGTGAGATTAAATCCGTGTCAGCTGCCGGTGGTAAAATTGGTGGTGGTAATGTAAACTTCTATTGTCTAAAACATATTGGAGAAAATATAGGCGGTGGCCGTGGTAACTGGTCAGAAAAAACTATATTGTCTAATATAGATATAGAAAAAACTTATACTTTATATGAAAAATTTTATAATCAACAAAACACCTTTCAAAAGGCTGACTATCCTTTATTACCTAAAATAGATTTTATTAATAAGTTTAATGAAGGAACTAATAACTTTAGAACTTCAAAGTACATGTGTTTATTGTTCTTAGAAACCTTTTACAAAGGCACACCTGTAAAGAGAAACAAAGTGGTAACTGAGATGGTGAGGTATGCCGCCTCAAATACTGACCAATCTTCTTATTTTATAAAGGTTTCTTAGTATAAATAGTATTGGTATTTGTTGATGGATTGACTGAGAGGGCTTGCCAAACCTCAAACTTTATGATATAATGGATAAAAATGAGAGAGAAAAATGTTTAATTTTAAAGGTTTCCTTACACAGGACAAGAACACACACTTAGAACATCTTGAAGATGATATCATCAATAGAGGTACGATAGGTGGTGACAATGCAGTTAACTTTCTAAAGTCAGTTAGAAATATGTTGGCAGGTACAGGTGACACAGCCAATATTACCGTCAAATGGGACGGAGCTCCTGCTATTATTTGTGGTATTAATCCAGAAAATGGTAAATTCTTCGTTGGTACAAAATCTGTATTCAACAAAACACCTAAAATCAATTACACAGTTAGAGATATAAACAAGAACCATGGTGGTGTTGTAGCACAAAAACTAACTGTATGTTTAACACAATTATCCAGACTTAACATCAAAGGTATACTACAAGGCGATTTGTTATTTACAAATGACTTGAAAGATATAACTATAGATGGTGAGAAAATGATATCATTTACACCAAACACCATTACATATGCAGTACCTAAGGGTAGTGATATTGGTAATAGAATTTCAAAAGCTAAAATGGGTATTGTATTTCATACTCAATACAATGGTAAAAAGATGGATAGTTTATCAGCTAGTTTTGGTACAGTTACAGGTTCATCTAATAGAAATGTATTCTTAGCAAGTGCAGGTTATAAAGAAACAAAAGTTATGTTTGATAAATCTGAGTTGTCTAAATTTGACGCACAGATAAGAATGGCCGAAGGCTCTCTTAGAAAGGCTGCTCCTGTTTTAAATCTAATGAGTAAAAATATCTCAGATGATTTGTCTGTAGGTTACAGATTAAAAACATACTTCAATCATTACATTAGAAATTCAAATAGTAGTATGGATAAAGTTTCTGTTATGCAAAAACAATTCAGAGATTACTTTGAAAGTATATTACAGAATGAAATAGATAGTAGAAAAACACCAAAAGGTAAAGAAAAATTTATTAAGGCAAAAAAAGATGGTCTACAGTTTATTGATAGAAATAAACAAGCATTATACTTTGCAATTGCGTCACACATTACAATCGGTGTGGCAAAACAAACACTTCTACAAAAAATGAATCAGATACAAAGTATTGGTAACTTTCTTAGAACATCAACAGGTTACAGAGTGACAGCACCAGAGGGTTATGTTGCAGTTGATAAGGTTGCAGGTGCAATTAAACTGGTTGACAGATTAGAATTTAGTAGACAAAACTTTACAATGCCGAAAGGTTGGAATTAATGAAGTCATTTAAACAATACTTCTTTGAAGCAATCAATAAACCTAAAATCATTATGATAGGTGGACCTGGTTCAGGTAAGTCAACATACTCAGAAATTATTACTAAAGAGTTAGGCATTCCACATATCTACACAGGTGAAATGTTAAGAGCAATTGCAAAACAAAATACCGAAGACGGTAGAACTGTAAAAAAATTATTAGACCAAGGTAAGTTTGCACCTACACCATTGACAATCAAAATTGTTAAACAAAGATTAGAAAAACCAGACGCACAAAAAGGTTATATCTTTGATGGTTTTCCTAGAAGTGTTGAACAAGCTGAGATGATGGAAGAACAAGGTATTGAATATGACTATGTTGTAAACCTTGTGGTGTCCGAAGAAGAGATTATTAAAAGGTTGACTGCCAGAGGTAGAGAAGATGACAAACCAGATATTATTAAAAAGAGATTAGCAACATATGAAAAAGAAACAAGACCTCTATTAGACTACTATGGTGATGAAGTCATAAATATTAAAGCAGAGGGTAGTACACCTGAAGCAATATCAAAAGAAATAATTAAGAAAGTACAATGAAAAAATTTGACGACATAAGATTTCAAGACTTACAAGAGGGGTTATATGACCCTAACATCTTCAAGGCATTTTTCCTTGCAGGTGGACCAGGTTCAGGTAAATCATTTGTTACAAACAATGCTTTTGGTGGTACAGGTTTAAAAACTATCAACTCAGATAACGCATTTGAAAGGTCATTAAAGAAAAATGGTCTATCACTAAAAATGCCTGAAAACGAGGCAGAAGCTAGAGATATTATTAGAGATAGAGCAAAGGCTATGACTGGTAGTCAATTAGACTTGTCAATCAAAGGTAGATTAGGTTTAGTTATTGACGGTACAGGTAGAGATTACGATAAAATTAAAGAACAAAAAGCATTGTTAGACCTATTAGGTTATGATTGTTACATGGTATTTGTTAACACAAGTTTAGAAGTTGCATTAGAAAGAAACTCTAAAAGAGAAAGAAGTGTACCAGAATATATTACTAAAAAATCTTGGACCCAAGTACAATCTAATATTGGTAAATTTCAAAATTTATTTGGTATGAGTAATATGGTAATTGTTGATAACAATAAATCTGATAACGAACTTACAACAATAGTAATGAATAAAGTTAGTAAGAGTGTAAGAAGATTATTGAGTAATAAGATACAGTCATACACAGCGAAAAGATGGATGGCAACAGAGAGAAAATTAAAAAGAAGATGAAAACATTTAAAGAAAGTATCATAGATATACCTAGAAAAACATATGCTAAGGCTGTGTTTGATGACGCTGATACTAACAACCCTAAAATCAAACCTAGTGTTAAAGCATTAATTGATAAACAAATAGAGATGTTTGAAGAAGAATATCCTGTTGTTAAGGTTGGTCTTATTGGTTCTATTCTTACAAAAAGATATAGAGCTGACGCAGATTTAGATTTAAATGTATTGTTTAAAGTACCACAAGATAAGAGAGAAGAAGAAAGAGTTAGACTATCTAAAAAGTATTTGTCGACCACTTCTCCTGATAGTATTCAAGGTAAGAATATACCTGGTACACAACACCCTATTAACTTTTATTTTATTACAGACATCAAAACTTATAATGACCAAGAGAAAAAGGCAGACGCAGTATTTGATATCGAAAACAATAAGTTTATTAAAAGACCAGACGATTTTACCTTTGACAAATCAATATATATAAAAGACTTTGAAAGAAAAGTACAAGAAATAGATGTTGTCAAGGGCGAACTAAAAAGAGATATCATTGACTATGATGAACTAAAAGAATTACAGCCAGACGATATCTTAAACTTACAAGAATTAATTAACAATAAGTTAGAAGAGATTGAAGATAGTATCGAAGACATTATCAAAATTGGTGATGGTGTTGACGCAGAAAGACGAGCTGCATTTGATAAAGATATGTCACCAGATGAAATAAGGCAATACGGTGTGAAAAACAGATTACCTAAAAATGTTATCTATAAGATGTTAGAGAAGTACCACTATCTAAAATTTTATAAGAAATGTAAAAAAATACTAGATGATGGTGAAGTAACAGACGCAGAGATTGATAGTTTAAAAGAGGCAAAAGGTAAGTCAATTGCATTTGCTTTTGGTAGATTTAATCCACCTACAATTGGTCACGAAAAACTTATTAACAAAGTTAAATCATTACCTACAAATGATTATAAAATCTTTTTAAGTAGAAGTAATGACCCTAAAAAGAATCCACTATCTCCAAGAGATAAGTTATCTATTATGAAAAAGATGTTTCCTTCTCATGCAAGAAACATTGAAATTAACCAGACTAATATGGTACTAGACATTGCTACAATGTTATATAAAAAAGGTTACTCAGATGTAACTATGGTTGCTGGTTCAGATAGAGTTAGAGAATTTGAAAACATATTAACAAAGTATAATGGTGTATCATCAAGACATGGTATGTATGACTTTGAAAGTATTAAAGTGGTGTCTGCTGGTGAAAGGGATCCTGACGCAGAGGGAGCCTCAGGTATGAGTGCAAGTAAGATGAGAGCTGCAGCTGCCAAAGGTGATATAAAAAGTTTTGAAAAAGGTTTACCAAGAGGTGTTGACGCAGACGGTATTATGAAACAAGTTAGAAAAGGTATGAACTTAGCTGCTAGTTACATGTACATGAGAAATTTAAATCCAGTTGTTAGTTTAGAACAATTTGAACAACAACAGATTAGAGACCTCTATATCAGAGACCAAATTTTTAATATTGGTGACACAGTAGATTACATCAAAGAAGACCTACAAGGTAAAGTTGTAAGAAAAGGCACCAATTTTATTGTCGTAGAAGACACTAAAAATAATTTGCATAAAGCCTGGATATGGGATTGTATTCCTGTATCAACAACAAATAGAGAGGCTGAGATGAGAGAACATAACTTAAATGTTGATTATGGATTTGAAGCTGTATCTGAGATAAAAGAAGACATGGATGCTCAACCTCAGGACAAAGATGTGAAGAAGAAAGACGGTACACAGCCTAAAAAATACTATAAACAGTTATCAAAAGATGTAAAAAATAAAAGAGCTGATTACTTTAAGAACAAAGATACTACAAAGAACGATAACAAACCAGCACCAGGTGATAAGGATGCCAAGACTAAACCAAGTATTCATACTAAGAAATACAAACAAATGTATGGTGAAGTCTATGAAATAGGTACACCAGAGTACACAAAACACACGGTAGACATGACACCAGGTCAGGTAAACCCTATTAAAAAAGTAAAAGGTTTCTTAGATAGAGAGAAAGAAACACCATCTGAGAAAGATATTAAAGAATGGGCATCTACAGAGTCCACAATGAATAAATATAGAGAAAGATATAAAGAAGAATGGAAGGCAAAACTACAAGAAGTGGTTGCCAAAATGATAGAGAAACTATAATGAAATCTTTTAAAGAGTACGAAAATATTGATGAGTCTTGCGAAGAATGTATCTTTGAGCATGAAGTTGAAGGCATTTATGAGTCAGAATATCAAGGTAAAAAAGTAAAATTAAACGACCCTATACGAGGTGGTAGTAAAAAGTTTTATGTTTATGTTAAAAACGAAGCAGGTAAAGTTATTAAAGTTTCGTTTGGCGACACAACTGGATTAAGTATTAAGAGAGATGACCCAGCTCGAAGAAAATCTTTTAGAGCGAGGCACAATTGTGATAATCCAGGACCAAAAACAAAAGCTAGATATTGGAGTTGTTATCAATGGAGAGCGGGAGCAAAGGTAAATAACTAATGACAAACTATAGACAAACAATGGCTGACGCTTATGGGCAGGTCAAATTAAATGAAGAAGCTAACGACTTCGGGTTAAGTGGAACCATAACAGACACACAATTAGCAAATTTAAAAAAAGTGTGGGCAACTAAAAGCAAAAAAGATATAACACCTGGTATTAAATCTATGATTGCTAAAATGGATGTTCCTACACAAGTAGCAGTTAAACATGCAAAAATTAATGTAATTTCAGATTTAATTGAAGCAACCGAAGACCATGAAGTATCTATGGCTATTGGTCAATTAAAAACTATTTCACAGTATGCTTCTAAATTACAATCTATTTTACAATCAAAAGGTGACGATTACAATATAGAGGCTTGGGTACAATCTAAAATTACCTCTGCTGAAGATTATATGAATAGTGTTGGTCATTATATGGAAAATAATCCAGATGTAAATGAACAGTTAGAAGAAAACTTTAGTGCTTCTCAAATTGCTAGACTTAAAAAAGAATACGAAGTGATGAGAGGTAAAAAGATTTCAATTGCAAATGCTAACAAACTATCACAAATGTTTAAAAATATTCCAGATAGTGGTCTTGTAGATATTTTCAAGGCAGATATTCCTTTCTTATCAGTTATGGCAATGACCAAAATGATTCAAAAGAATATACCTAGACCAGCTGGTGTAAAATTAAGACTAGAAGAAGTAGAAATACTAGACGAAGCTACACAGAATGAAATAGAAATTACAGAGGGTAAAATAGACGGAAAGAAATTTGATAGTTTGAAAAAAGGCGATACAATGACTATCACTTATAATTCAACAATGTCTGGTACTACTGTTAAAAAATTTGTAGTTAAGAACAAGACTAGAAGTGCAAAGTACAATACAGATAAAGTCAAATTAGAAATTGAAGGTAAACCAGGAACAAGTCCTTTCTATCTATACAAAAGAAAAAATGGTGATGTATCATTTGCTCAAGGTGATATGGCAGCTACAGTAGTTGCAGTTAAAGAACAACTTGCTGAAGGTAGAATGTCTGACATAGACCAAATGCAAAAAGATGGTAAGTCGGCAGCTGAGATTGCTAAGTTAATGAAACTAGATGTTAAAACTGTTAAGAGTATTTTAGGTGAAGTAAACGAAGAAGAGTTACATGAATTCAAAAAGATGACCGTATCTTTTAATTCACATGCTGATATGTCAAAGGCTTCAACTGATTTAGCTAAAAAAGGTTTTACTATTACTGGTAATCAAAAGGCTTTAAAGATAGATGGTAACGGTGCAGACCTTAATAAGTATGCTACTGACCTTAAAAACTTTTATGGTGCAACAGTAAGAGCAGAGAATTATACAATAGATGAAAGCGCTGACGAAGATAATTATGACCCTATTACAGAGGCATGTTGGGTAGGTTGGACGCAAAAAGGTATGAAGAAAAAAGGTGACCGAATGGTGCCTAATTGTGTAAAAGAAGAAATTTCAGAAGCTAAAGAAAAAGAAGACGATTCAGAAAAACAACCATCAGTAAAAGAAAAGACAGATGACTCTGAAAAATTAAAAGGTGATATTCAAAAAAAAGATGCTGAGATTGCACAGTTAAAACAAAAATCAGAAACAGATAAAACAAAAGCTGTAGCAAAAGATACCAAGAAAATGGTAAATCCTGAAACAGGTGAACCATTACTACAAGTTGGTATTGCATACAAACATCTTAGAGATAAGGTGGCAAAAGAAAAAGAAAAAGAAGAAGTTAAAGAAGACACTTCAAAGTTTACATCACAACAAATTAAAATGGCATATGGTGTTGCAAACGATAAACGATACAAAGCTGGTAATTATTCTGGTGCTGTAGCAGCAATTGAAAAGATTGCAAAAGGTTTATCATTACATCCAGATGTTCAGAATGTTCTTAAAAGAACTAACGAAGATGTACAAGAGATGGCTAAAGATAAAGCATATGCAATTGGTATGTCAACTGCTAAAAAGAAATATAATGATGAGCCACCTCTTGATAAGAAAACTATTAAGAAGGCACATGAAATCGGAGATAAATTATCAAAGATGATGAACGAAGA
>Ga0209223_10003256_pt1 | contig 15559 bp, 17 predicted proteins | sample COG_06_FD_184750 | JGI IMG/M metagenome (GOLD analysis project Ga0209223, IMG submission 184750) | Pelagic Microbial community sample from North Sea - COGITO 998_met_06 (SPAdes) (version 2) | ecosystem: Environmental > Aquatic > Marine > Neritic zone/Coastal water | place: Helgoland, sampling...
AAAAACTAAAAAAAACGACAAAAACTATGTCAACAATTAATTCATTACTCGAAAACTCTGCAAACAGTTACAAAAACTTGCAGAGCGATGCCGCTAAAATGGCATCAAAATGGGGTAAAACCGGATTGTTAGAAGGTATCGGAAACGAAATCGATAAAAACAATATGGCTATGCTCCTTGAAAGTCAAGCTAAACAGCTTGTAACTGAAGCTTCCTCTACCAACTCAGGTGGTGGTACGTTCACAGTTGGACAAGGTGAGCAATGGGCTGGTGTAGCGCTTCCATTGGTAAGAAAAGTATTTGGATCTTTATCAACTAAAGAATTCATGTCTGTTCAACCAATGAACCTACCTTCAGGTCTTGTATTTTTCCTTGATTTCCAATATGGACAAGACAAGCAATTAAACTTTGGACCAGCTGGAGATGCTTATACTTCACCTTCTTCAATGTATGGTAACACAAACCCAGGTGCTGGTGCTGACCCATCAGGAGGTCTTTATGGTGCTGGTAGATTTGGTTACTCAATCAACCAATTCTCAGCTTCAGTAGGAACTACTGTATCAACAGCTTCATGGGAATCATTACACTATGATTCTGATCTTTCAGCTTCTGTAGCTGCTGGTGATTATACAGCTGTATCTATCCCTGCAGGTTCATTAACACGTCCTGATTTGAAAGGTGTTAGAGCTTTTGCTCTTGCTTCTGGATCATCTATGACTGCTGGAACTGCTGCTAGAGCATTACCAAAATATACTGAATATGATGGTACAAACATATTCTTTATTTTTTCAGGTTCAGTTGCTTCTGCTGATATTCCAATAACTGCTACTTCTAGTTCAATATTCTATAATGTTCAACCAGAAGATAATAACAGAGGTGATTTTGAAGATAACAATTTAGCAGGTAGACCAAATGCTTCATCTACAAATGCAGATGCATTAGCTATCCCACAAATTGATATCAAAATGAAATCTGAAGCTATTGTTGCTAAAACTCGTAAGTTGAAAGCACAATGGACACCAGAATTTGCTCAAGATTTGAACGCTTACCAATCTTTGGATGCTGAAGCGGAATTAACTTCAATCATGAGTGAGTACATTTCATTAGAAATTGATTTAGAAAACCTAGACATGCTTATTCAAGATGCTTCGGCTGCTGATGAGTACTGGAGTGCTAAAAATAATGAATCACTAAATGCTGCTAAAACAGGATTTGATGATTTAGGATTCTACAACACACAAGGACAATGGTTCCAAACTTTAGGAACTAAGATGCAGAAAGTATCTAACAAGATTCACCAAAAGACCCTTAGAGGTGGTGCTAACTGGTTAGTATGTTCTCCAACAGTTGCTACAGTTCTTGAATCAATCCCAGGATTTGCTTCAACATCTGACGGTGATACTTCAAAAGCGTCTTACGCATTTGGTATCCAAAAGTCTGGTAACTTGAACAACCGTTACACGGTTTACAAGAACCCATACATGACTGAAAATGTAATCCTAATGGGTTATAGAGGTTCACAATTCTTGGAAACAGGAGCAGTATTTGCCCCATATGTTCCATTAATTATGACTCCACTAGTGTACGATCCAGATACATTTACACCACGTAAAGGTCTCTTGACTCGTTACGCGAAGAAGATGATTCGACCTGAATTCTTCGGACGTATCTTTGTAAGTGGTTTAGCATCTCTATAAGAGAATAAATCATAAAGATTAAATTAGCCTGGCGAAAGCCAGGCTTTTTTTGTATATGTATAATCAAATGTTATAATATGGCTAAATTAAATACCGAAAAAATCCCACCAAAGGGTTCTGTTAAATTTTCAATAACACTTTCTGATGAACAAAAAGCTGCAAAACAAGCAATTTTCCATCACCCATATAATTTTATAGTAGGTAAAGCAGGTAGTGGTAAAACAATGCTAGCATGTCAAGTTGCACTTGATATGTTCTTTAAGAGAATGATAAATAAAATAATCATAACACGCCCAACAGTATCTACTGAAGATAACGGATTTTTACCTGGATCAGAAAAAGAAAAAATGGAACCGTGGTTAGTACCAATTCGTTCAAACATGCGAAAAGTGTACAACAAACCCCAAATTATAGAAAAAATGGAAACTGAAGAATCTATTGAATTAGTTTCATTAGCTCATTTTAGGGGTAGAACATTTGAAAATTCTATAGTTATAGTAGATGAATTTCAAAATCTAACACGTTCACAATTAGGAATGGCATTAGGTAGATTAGGTAAAGGCTCCACCATGATATTCTGTGGTGACAACCAACAAATTGACCTAAAAGACAGAAACTACTCAGCAATTCATGACATGGCTAAAATTGTAGATTCAAATTATGTATATAAAAGAATATTACTTGACAACCACAGACACCCAGCTATTGATGAAGTTTTTGAAATGTTAAGTGGAATGTAATATTTATAATAAAAAATATGTCTGCAGGAAGATACTCTTTTACAATAGAACAAGGTGCTACTACAAATTTTGAAATCCAATATAAAGATTCAAACAATACCCCAATTGATCTAACTAACTATTCAGGTAGACTTCAAATACGATCTACATATGCACAAGATAGTGGTGAATTATATTTAACACTTTCTTCATCTCTTAATCTAGATGGAACAGGTCTTAATTTTAGTGGTTCAAGTGGTACAACCCCACCAGTATCAGGTTCAATTGGTATTTATATTGCATCATGTACTAGTTCAGCTTTAACATTTAATGAAGCTGTATATGATTTAGAAATATACTCTGGTAGTGGTGATTGTCCTTACACAGTAAGATTATTAGAAGGTAGAGTTCAATTAAGCAAGGAAGTAACTAGAATATGAAAACTATAGAGATAGTAACATTAGGACCTCAAGGACCACAAGGTGAACAAGGACCTAGTGGCTCACAAGGACCTTCTGGTTCTATAGGACCATCTGGATCAATTGGACCTTCAGGTTCACAAGGTCCTGAAGGTTTTGGGTATCCTTCTTATACAACAGCTAGTTTTACATATAGTGGAAGTACATTAGTACAATCTGTAGTAGAATTTGAAACAGGTAACCAAACAACAAATATAACATATACTGGCTCCCTTGAAAGTGGTAAAGTTTCTGTAGTACAAGTTACACAAAGTGATGCAACAGTAAAAACTTATAATGTAGTTTATAGTGGGAGTATAGTAACACAAATAATACAAAGTTAATATATGTCTAATTTTGGAAACTTATTAACCACAGGATCATCTACACCATGGTCACCTTTTCAAAGTAATGTTAATGCTGTATTAAAAAGTAACATTACAGCTAGTAGTGTTCACACAAATAATCTTACATTTTATGGTTTTAATTATGTAACAGGTTCTAATTCACAACAAACAAATGAATATGCTAAAGCTATGGGATACCCACCCCAAAGATATTCATTTCAAGCAGCAAATAGAAAAGGTTGGTTAGCAGATTTAGATAATGGCGATACTTATCACTATTTACAATTTGATTTAGATCAAGGAGAAGGAAGAACTGAAGCATTAGATAGTTTTATTATTAACTCCCCAACTTCAACTGCATGGCAAGTAGGTGGTTATGAAATTAGTGCTTCAAATGATAATTCTAATTGGACACCTTTAACCTCAAGTGTTTATTATCCTGGTGGGGTTGGGTTTAATTCTGTAGGGTATGATGCTACAATGATTTTTACAAATAACACTTTATATCGTTATTATAGAACAGCTATTACAGATACAGCTGGAACATTTGGTGGATTTAATGGATTAATAGCTTGGGATTCAAGTTTATTAAAAAATCAAATAAATATTTTAAATCCTAATGAAGCAAATGTAACAGCATCTTTTATAGGAACTACTGCCACTGATTTAGAAAGATTTACCTCTTCACCACGTGATACTTATGGTTGGTACTTTGCTAATCGAATTGGTAGTGTTAATATTAATTGGGATGAACCAAAACTATTTAGAGGTCTTTTTGGGATGGGATACAGTAGTATTGCTTTGTATCCTGGGATAATACAATTTTTTAAATCTAATACTGGAGAAATAAATAGTTGGGAATTAGTTAGTACAGTTAATGTAGATGAAACACAAAATCTTGGAGGAAGTTTTGAAACCTATTTTTTAGACATACAAACACCTATAAAAACTCAATACCTTAGAATGGTAATTTATACAGAAGGCTCTACATCAATTAATAACGCTTTATTAATGTATAATGGGTGGATGTATGAAATGTCTTCATCTCAAACTCCACCAACACCAACAAATGTAACAGCAAGTGCATTTCAAAATAATGTAGGATTAACATGGTCTCAAAATTCTGGATCTGATAATAGATTAGTAGATGTCATTTATAATATTGAAAGAAGCTCTGATGGTGGATCAAATTATGACCCTGTAATTACATTATCAGGATCAGTAATTCAAACTGCTATAACATCTTCTGTAGGTATTCCTGTAGAAACTAGTTATGTAGATTCTAATTTAGCAGATGGAACTTATTTATATAGAATACAATCTCAAAACCAACATCATTTAGCAACAAGTAGTTTTGTAACAACTACTGAAGTAACAGTACCTGTAGCAGGTAAAAAAATATGGAATACTAATAAAGGTAACATAATGTTTAATCCTAATGATACTATTTTAATAGAAATAAGTTAAATATGGCAACAGTAAGAGATACAACAACAGAAAATAAAATTGATATAGTAACAACTACTGAAAATAATGTTACTGTAACTCAACCTTCTATTCAAACTGTTGAAATATTAACAGGCCCTCAAGGTCCTGCTGGTTCCTCAGGTTCAATTTATAGCAATTCTACAACTGTAACTTATACATCTGCAAATATTTTAGCTTCAGATGAAGTTACACTTCTCCCCACTCCATCCTCAGGTACTTATTATGAATATAAACTTATAATGGAGTATAATTTTGGAACTATTCCTTATTCTGTTATTGGAGGAAGTATTTTAATTTCTTCTTTAGGTAGGGTTGTTTCTTCTCTTTCTGTTATACCTACATCTTCTACTAATAGTATAGTTGGTTTTGCTCAAGGTGTAACTGAACTAGACTCAGCTTTGAAAATGACACTTAGAGGAGGTTCAACAATTACAAATGGAGATGGAAACCTTTCTATAAAAATCCAATATAACACAGCTACTTTTGGGTAAAAAATACCTAAATTGTTTCTTATAATATTTATAACAAAATATTAATATGGCAAATATTCCTATATGGCCTGGTTCAAGTAGCTTCTTCCCAGGTGACACACCTTTTGGATTTTATGACAATGACTTTCAATTTCAACAAGATACGGATAAATTCGCTAGATTCGCAGCTCAACGTTTAGGATACCCCCTTGTAGAAGTTGAATTGCAAGATATAAACTTTTATACTGCATTTGAAGAAGCAGTTACAACATATGGAAATGAGTTATATGCTTATCAAGTAGCAGATAATCTTTTAACATTTCAAGGTGCTACTTCCTCTATTGGCCCTGCTAATGAAGAACTACCTCAAGAAAATTTAGCAGAAGTAGTTAGACTTTCAAATCAATACGGAGTAGAAGCAGGAGTAGGTGGAGATGTAACTTATTATACTGGTTCGTTGCCACTTATTCAAGGTAAACAAGAATATGATATGAATGAGTGGGCTTCAAGCTCAGGTATTGAAGGTAGAATAGAATTAAAAAGAATATTTTATGAAACTCCTCCTGCAATTACAAGATATTTTGACCCATATGCGGGTACAGGTGTAGGTATGCAACAAATGATGGATTCTTTTGGTTGGGGATCATTTTCACCAGCTATTAATTTTATGTTAATGCCTATTAATTACGATTTAGCTAAAATACAAGCAATTGAGTTAAATGATCAAATTCGAAAATCACAATATACCTTTGAATTAGTTAACAATAAATTAAGGATTTTCCCAATACCTAACAATACTGCTATAACATATATGTCCTTCCATTATGTTAAACTAGAAGATACAAACAATCCTTACTATGATAGAAACGGCAGGGAAATTATAACCAACGCCTCTAATGTTCCATATCAAAACCCCAATTATACACGTATTAACTCCGTTGGTAGACAATGGATTTTTGAATATAGTTTAGCAATTGTTAAAGAAATTTTGGGATATGTTAGAGGAAAATATTCCCAAATACCTATACCAGGATCAGAAGTAACTCTAAACCAATCCGACCTAATATCAGCAGCAACCTCAGAAAAAACTGCATTAATAGAAAGGTTAAGAGCATACTTTGATACAACTTCTCGTAAAACATTACTCGAGAAAAAAGCTGCAGAAGGTGAAGCACAAAACAAAATAATTAGTGATGTTCCAATGACAATTTTTATAGGATAATATGGCATTATTTGGCACACAACGCGACGTTTCTTTAGTAAGAAGTATTAACCGAGAGTTAATGGGTGATATTATCACTCAACAATGTGCTGTTTATAAATTAAATATAGAAGAAACCAGAGTAAATATATATGGCGAATCTTCAGGAGCTAAATACTATCAGGAACCTGTTCTATTAAATGTATTACTTGAAAGAGGTGACCAAACATACAACTCTAGTGATATGGGAGTTGATTATACACGAGATGTAGAATTTAGATTTTTTAGAGATGATTTAGTTGATGCTAGTGTAGTAATGGAACCTGGAGATATTATAATGTATTACGAGTCATATTTTGAAGTAGATAGTGTTAAAGATAACCAATTATTTGTTGGTAAAGACCCAAGATACCCATATAGTCAAAACCCACTTAATCCTGGATTAGACAATTTTGGCTCTAATATTTCTATTATTTGCACTAGCCATTATACCCCAGCTGATAAAGTACAAATTACAAGAGAAAGACTATAACCTATGCCACAATCTAGAAAACCCGTACCTAAAAGTCAAAAGGAAATTAGTCGTTCCCAACAAGAACCTTATGTTAATCCTGAAAACGGTGATACTAGAGGTAACCCTAATGAACCTAGTAAATTTGAACAGTTTACTAAAACTGAACAAAATGGGTTAGATCATAACAGATCAAATGAACTGTCTTTTAAAAATGATACAACAAAACCATTTACAGTTGGGTTACAAGATATAGATGAATCCATAATGTATTATTTTCAAAATGTAATACGCCCTTCTGTTCTACAAAATGGTAAACGAATTGCTGTACCTATAATCTATGGTGCTCCTGAAAGATGGAAATCAGCTCAAAAAGATGGTTACTATAAAGATAAAAGAGGTAGAATTATGGCCCCTATCATTATGTTTAAAAGAGACTCATTTGAAAAAGATAGATCAGTAGGAAATAAACTTGATGGTAATACCCCAAACTTATATGCTTCATGGAAAAAAACATATAATACAAAAAATTCATATTCAAATTTTAGTGCTTTAAACAATCGAAAACCTACAGAACAATACATAGTTAATGTAATACCTGACTATGTTAAATTACAATATAGTTGTACTATCCAAACATATTATATAGATCAACTAAATAAAATAGTTGAAGCTGTAAATTATGCTTCTGATTCATATTGGGGTGATCCTGAACGTTTTAAATTTAAAGCCACTATTGACTCATACACAACAACTACAGAACTAAATGATGGACAAGATAGGATAGTAAAATCTACATTCACATTAAATATGTATGGACATATAATACCAGACACAATTCAAAAGCAGATTTCTGCTATTAAAAAGTTTAATAGTAAATCACAAGTTATTATTGGAGTTGAAGTACAAGGAGTTGGATCCGAAAATATATAAAATTAAATAAATGGCAAAGACATTAAGTAAAGCAGGAATAACCACAGGAAATACAGTTAAAGCATTCCATGTTACACAATCGGTAGACGCATTTACAGGAACTGATGCTTATGATATTACACTATCAGGTTCATTAACTGTAACAGGTTCAATTACAGGCCAACCTACTATAACTAATGATTTAACTGCTTCATATGCTATAACAGCTTCATATGCTGAAAACGCTGGTGGTGGTGGAGGAGCTGCATTTCCTTTTTCTGGATCTGCAGTTATAACAGGGTCACTTTTAGTAAGTAGCTCAAATAACCAACAATTAACAATAGAAGGTAGTGGTTCCTCTAACCCTATACTTACAATAAATGGTTCATTAGGTGAATTATTTTCAGTAACAGATATACTTTCAGGTAGTTTATTTTCAGTAAATGATATTTCAGGTACTTCGATTTTAGAAGTATTTTCAGATGATACAGTTACAATAGGTAATTTTGCTGCCCCTGTTTTACATACTTCAGTTACAGTTAACGCTAATTCTGGGAATACTACAATATATGATGGTATCCCAACATCTTCATACAACAGTGCATTTTTTGAATATACAGCAAAATCTGCTTCAAATGCTAGATCAGGAAAAATAACTTCTGTTTGGATACCTGGAACAACCAACATAACTTCATCTGAAACATCATCACCGGACATAGGAAATACTTCAGGGTTTAGATTTGGTGTATTATTTTCAGGTGCAAATGCTGTGTTAACAGGATCTGCTACAACAAATAATTGGGTAATAAAAACAAGTGTAAGAGCAATATAAAATGAGTTTTAGTTTTTCACCAAACATTGTAAATGATAATAGTTTAGTACTATATGTTGATGCTCAAAATCCAAAATGTGGAGGTGTAGGTACCACTAAATTACTTAACCTAGGAAGACCCGAACTCCCCTCAGGATCAGAATCAACAATATTTAAAGATTGGAATTCAACAAATGGAGCTACTATAGCAACTTCATCTTATGGAAATGTTTTAGAATTTGATGGAACTGATGATTATTGGACACCCGTTAATTCTCCTGTAAAAAGACTCCCTAAAGATTTTACATACTCTACCTGGATAAACATAGACAGAAACCCACCAGGTATTATGGGAACAACTATTTTTTGGGGAGGTAGTGGAGCATCTATAGAAAGAGCCTGGCTTCTTATAGCAGGTAATAATATACAAGTTAGAATGTCCAGTGATTTAGGTGTATTAAGTACTAGTATTAATACTTATTTTACTTCTAGTTACCCTAATCCTTTTAATCATATTACAGTTACAGGACAAGATAATGGGGATAGCACAACTACTGTAAGCTTTTACATTAATGGTTCTCAAGTAACTTCCTCTATACATGCTATAGTACAAAACAGAACCAGCTCAGTAAATAATTATCAAGAACCAAGAATAGGAAGAGGAGGATCAGCTTCATCCTCTTATTTTGCAGGAGAGATAGCAATGATACAAGTTTATACAAGAACTCTATTTGCTGATGAAGTAGCAAGAAATTATAATACAACTAAAACACGATTTGGATTATGAGTTCATCAACAGGCCCAAGACCCTCTACTATATTTAACAGATATTCATTTGATTTTGATGGTACGGATGACTATGTAAATTGTGGTAATAATGCCACATTAAGTCCAACAACAGAATTAAGTATTTCGGCTTGGTTTAAATCATCTGCAACATCATACCAAATTATTGCATCAAAAACATATTACAGAATAAACCTTGTAAATAGTAGTGGAAGATTACAATTTATAGTTTATTACTCACCAAGTAACTTCACATCGACTTATACACCCATTGGTACAAGTTACCAAGATGGACAATGGCATCACGTTTTGTGTACGCACCAAGTAAATGGTAGGCATAAAATTTTTGTTGATGGAGTTTTACTTGCTGATGCTACAAGTAGCACATCAAACATCTTTACGGGTTCTACGCCTTTTATTATTGGGAATAAAAACACATCACAAAGTTTTAGATTTAATGGCAATATTGATGAGGTAGCGTTTTTTGATAGCGACCAATCTGCAAACGCATCTACAATATACAATGGCGGTGTACCTAACGACATGAGTAGTTTATCTCCTGTCTCTTGGTGGAGAATGGGAGACAATGCAACTTGGAATGGAAGTAACTGGACTTTAACAGATCAAGGTTCTGGAGGAAATAATGGTACCTCAACTAATATGACAGAAGATAATAGAAAGTTATCAACTACACAATTTAATAGATCTTAATTTTTAAATATTTATAAATAAAATAATATGCATTCATCTTTTGACAATAGACACTTTATGATTTTTGATGTTTCTGAACTTGGAAATGTTGATTTTAATCAAGTATTAGAAACTTCATCTGAAACAGTAAGATTAAACCTTTCTGGTTCCCAAACATTTGTAAAATGGGAAGGAGAAACAGCACCATCTTCAGTAGATGCTTTAACAACTAAAGAAGGACCTTATTCATATGAACAAATCTTAAACATACTAACAGGTTCAGCTTGGACCCCAGATGAACCAATATAAATGAGTAATATACAAGGAGGTATTGATCAGATAGTTACTGATAGTTTAGTATTTTATATAGATGCAGCTAACAGTAAATCTTATATCTCTGGAAGTGGTGATGATACAGAGTCTATTGTTTATAATTTAACAAATAATTTAACAGGTAGTGTAAGTGGTTCAGTGAATTATGATACTGATAATCTTGGTTCTTGGAGTTTAGGAGAAATTGGAAAAATAAATTGTCAAGACCCTTACCCTACTACTTACTCAGATTTATCCTTTGCATGTTGGGCATTTATAGGTACTATGAATGTTAGTGGTGCTCCGTATGGTGACAATAATGATTTAGTTTCTAAATGGGATACTTCCTCTACTGAAAAAGTATTTAGATTACAAATCCAAGGAACATCAATATCCCAAGGCCTTCCTAAAATAATTATTAGTGATAATGGTAGTACAGACACTGCTACCTTCACCCACTCAGACCGTGTTGCAAAGGGAAGTTGGTATTATATAGTAGGAACACATGACAATGTTGCCCAAAGAATTGGAATTTCTGTAAATGGTAGACCATTTGAAAGAACTGATTATTCAAGTGGAGCAAAAGTAGCCCCAAACCAAATTAAAATAGGAGGTATAAATGATGAAAATAATTGGGGGGGCAAAATAGCTTGCGTACAGTTATATAACAAACCCCTAAGTGATGCAGAAGCATTACAAAATTACAATGCCTTAAAACATCGATTTAATTTATAAAAATAAAAATATGTCAATAGTTACGAATAAAGAAGAAAAAAAGTTTTTAACAGAAGAAGAATTAAAAACATTAAAAGGAATCCAATCCCAAACCCAATCTCTTATTTTAGAATTAGGTGAAATTGAGATGACCAAGTTACAACTTGAAAATAGACATGAAGATGCTAAAATATTTTTAAAAGAATTAGCAAACCGTGAAAAAGATCTTACTAAATCCATTTTTGAAAAATATGGAAAATGTAATATTGAACCAGAAACGGGAGAAATCAATAAATTAGATTAATTTAACTTAAAACATGCTATATTTATAACAAAATAATCTATTAACAAATGGCAGAAACTATTGTATCACCTGGAGTATTAGCAATTGAAAATGACCAATCTCCGGTAACCCAACTCCCTTTAGAAGCAGGTGCAGCTATAGTAGGACCAACAGTAAAAGGAAAAGTTGGTATTCCTACAATATGTACTACTTATAGTGATTATTCAAGTAAATATGGTACTACTTTTGAAAGTGGCAGTCAAACTTTTACTTATTTAACCTCAATTTCGGCATATAACTATTTTAATAATGGTGGGACTTCTTTACTAGTAACTAGAGTAGTAAGTGGATCATTTACACCTGCAACCTCTTCACTTATTCAAAATGCAAACACATCCGCATCAATTGTTTTAGAAACCCTTACTGAAGGTGAAATCATGAACAGTACAGGCTCACTAAATGCTAATGGAACTCTTACAAATGGAACTAAAGACAATATTAGATGGCAAATTACAAATAGAAATACAGTAGAGGGTACTTTTGAGTTAGTAATTAGAAGAGGTAATGATACAACACTTTCCCCTTCAAGATTAGAAACATGGAGTAATTTATCATTAGACCCATACTCACCTAATTATGTAGAAAAAATAATAGGTAATCAAACAGAAGCAATATCAAGTGATGGAGGTGAATTTTTTGTAACTTCAAATGGTGATTATCCTAATAATTCTAGATACATTAGAATAAAAAAAACCAACACTACAACACCAGAATATTTTGATAATAATGGAGCCCCGAAACCCCAATTTACAGGATCCCTTCCTTCTTTAGGAAGTGGCTCATTTGGATCCGCAGTAGGTAGTAATATACCTGGAACTGAAGGAAAATATTATGAAAATATAACTAACACAAATATACAAGGATTACAAGCAAGTGATTATACCTCTTCTATATCACTATTAGCTAATAAAGAAGCTTATAGATACAACCTCATCACAACCCCAGGCTTAGCTTCTGACTTTGGATTACATGCTACTGTTATTACAAATATAATTAGCACAGTACAAAATAGAGGAGATGCTATGGCTGTAATTGATTTAGTTAGATATGGATCAAATATAAATACTGTTACTACACAAGCTTCTACTTATGATACTTCATACGCTGCTGCTTATTGGCCTTGGACTAAAACAATTGACCCAGATACAGCAAGACAAGTTTGGGTACCTGCTTCTACTTTAATTCCTGGAGTTTATGCTTTTAATGATAGAGTTGCTGAACCTTGGTTTGCTCCTGCAGGACAAAATAGAGGAATAATGAGTACAGCTATTAGAGCTGAAAGGTATTTAACACAAGGTAATAGAGATTCTTTATATCAAAATAAAATAAATGGTATAGTAACTTTCCCTAATACAGGTGTTACAGTGTTTGGTCAAAAAACATTACAAAATAAAAAAACAGCTTTAGATAGAATAAATGTAAGACGTTTACTAATTGAATTAAAAGGATTTATTTCTCAAGTAGCAGATACACTAGTATTTGAACAAAATAATGTTACTACACGAAATAATTTTCTATCACAAGTAAACCCATATTTAAACTCAGTCCAAAACCAACAAGGTTTAACTTCATTTAAAGTAGTAATGGATGAGTCAAATAATACACCAACCACAATAGACAACAACCAATTAATAGGATATATTTATTTACAACCTGTTAGATCCGCAGAATTCATAGTACTAGACTTTAATGTATTACCAACAGGAGCAACATTTCCTGCCTAGTAATAGAATTTTAAAAAAATGATTAATATTTATAATAAAAGATAAAAAATGGCAAATTTTTCAATTTCTCCTGGAACAACATTAAATGAAATAGACAACACATTCCTTACAGGTCAACCTGTACAAGCAGGTGCTGCTATTATGGGCCCTACAGTTAAAGGACTCGTCGGTGTCCCTACCTTAACAACATCATACTCAGATTATGTAAATAGATTTGGTGATACTTTTGAAAGTGGTAGTTTAGTAAATTCCTTTTTAACCTCTACTGCAGCATATAGTTATTTTAATAACGGTGGAACCTCTTTATTAGTAACCCGAGTAGTAAGTGGCTCATACACCCCAGCCACATCTTCAGTTGTTGCTGGAGGGACTGTTGCTGATGTTCTTGATTTAGAAACAATAGGTGAAGGTGTTGTTATGAATAGTACTTCTACTGAAGGAACAGGGGGTGTTTTACCTTCTGGCTCAAAAGATAATATAAGATGGGAAATTGCTACTTCAAATACCTCCTCAGGTACATTTACCCTTTTAGTTAGACAAGGGAATGATAGAAATAATAAAAAAATGATTCTTGAATCATATAATAATGTAAATTTAGATCCATTCTCAACTCGTTATGTAGCTAAAGTAATTGGAGATCAAAAATTGGCATATAATGCAGCAACTAATCAACTTGATATAACAGGTGAATATCCAAATGCTTCACGCTATATAAGAGTTAAAAGTGTTGTTTCCCCTACACCAAATTATTTAGATGCTAATGGGGTTGCAAAAATTGCATTTACTGGATCCGTTCCTGTTGTAGGAAGTGGATCATTTGGTAATGCTACGGGTGATATAAAAGATGGTGCACTAATGAATGAGAATATTAGCGCTACAAATACTCAAGGACTACACCCAGATAATTATGATAATGCAATTAATTTATTAAAAGATAAAAATGCATATCAATTTAATGTGTTATTTACACCTGGTTTAACAAGTGATTTACATGGGTCTAAAATATCAACCCTTTTAACAAACACACAAGAAAGAGGAGATAGTTTATTTGTTTTAGATTTAGTTACATATAATGAAACAACTACAAGTGTAATAAATCAAGTAGGGAGTAGAGATTCTTCATATGGAGCTACATATTGGCCTTGGGTAAGAATAATTGACCCATCAACTGGAAGACATATTTGGTCACCTGCATCAACTGTAATACCTGGTGTATATGCAAACAATGATAGAATATCTGCTCCATGGTTTGCACCCGCAGGTATTAATAGAGGTGGATTAGATGAAGTAATGAGAACCCAATATAAACTTACACAAGCTCAAAAAGATTCATTATATGAGGCAAATGTTAACCCATTAGCAACATTACCTAGAACTGGAGTTGTAGTATTTGGACAAAAAACACTACAGAAAGAAGCTTCTGCACTTGATAGAGTAAATGTAAGACGTTTATTGATTGAACTTAAAAGTTTTATTGGTCAAACAGCAGATACTATAGTATTTGAACAAAATACGGCGGCTACAAGAAATAGCTTTTTAGCTAGAGTTACTCCATATTTAGAAACAGTACAACAAAAACAAGGTTTATATGCCTTTAAAGTAGTAATGGATGATTCAAACAATGGTCCTGATGTAATTGACAGAAACCAATTAATTGGGCAAGTTTATGTTCAACCAACAAGAACAGCAGAATTCATCTCAGTAGATTTCATTTTATTACCTACTGGAGCAGAATTCCCAGCATAAGAGCTTAAAAATTAGATATTTATAATAGAACAAAATAATAAAACAAAATGGCAATTTTAAATCCTAACGAAATATTTTACACAGCATTCGAACCCAGAATGACTAACCGATTCATCCTTTATATGGATGGTGTGCCTTCATTCCTAGTAAAAGGAATGGGTGCTATATCATTAACTAATACTGCTGTACCACTTAACCATATTAACGTACAACGTTACGTAAAAGGTAAAACAATTTGGAATACCATCCAATTTACTATGTATGAAGCAATCACACCTGCCGGTTCACAAACAGTAATGGAATGGGTACGTTTAGGACATGAATCAGTAACAGGTAGAGATGGTTATTCTGATTTCTATAAAAAAGATATTACGTTTAATGGTTTAGGACCAGTTGGTGATGTTGTAAATGAATGGATAATTAAAGGTGCTATGATCACTGAAGCTAACTTTGGAGATTATAATTGGGACGATGATGGAACTGCCGTTAACATCACAGTAACAGTACAACCAGATTACTGTATATTGAATTACTAAAATTAGGATTAAAAAATATATTTAAAAGCTTCACTTAATACGTGGAGCTTTTATTTTTCCTTGGTTATTTAATTAGACCTTACTATATTTATAC
>Ga0209223_10003262_pt1 | contig 15521 bp, 18 predicted proteins | sample COG_06_FD_184750 | JGI IMG/M metagenome (GOLD analysis project Ga0209223, IMG submission 184750) | Pelagic Microbial community sample from North Sea - COGITO 998_met_06 (SPAdes) (version 2) | ecosystem: Environmental > Aquatic > Marine > Neritic zone/Coastal water | place: Helgoland, sampling...
ATTCTTTTGCTTTTTGAGCAATAGCTTCAAAAATATTCTTTGAACGAACCCCCACAAATAATTGTCTGGCAAGTTGTTGGGAAATAGTACTAGCACCCCCTCTTTTATTTAAAAACACGACGGCTCTAACAGTTGCTTTAAAATCTATTCCTGAGTGGCTGTAGAATCTTTCGTCTTCTGTTGCAATTAACGCATCAATTAATTGTTTAGGGAGTTCATTATAACTTATTGGCGTTCTGTTTTCTCCAAAATGAAATTTCCCGAGTAACCTATTATCAGAGGAAATAATTTGAGTGGCTAAATTGGTGTTTGGGTTTTCTAATTGTCTAAAATCAGGCATTTCTCCAAGTCTACCTGTTGAGGCAGAATAAAAAAGTGTGTAAACCCCTAAAAAACCAACAATAAAGACTAGCCAGAATCCATAATAGAACAATCTGTATTTTTTTGGAATAGAATTACTTTTTTTTACTTTTCTAGGCATTTAATTGGATGTTTCTATTATCAGTCCCAAATCTAAAACATTTTCTAAATTTTGAATGGGAGAAATTTCATTGTTTAACCTCATGGAATTTCTAATCTTTAAATTGTATGGAATTTCTTTTTTGAGTTTTAGATTCTTTTTAAAAGGAAGAAAATGTTCAACAACTGAAAGTTTTTTATCACCGAGCCATTTACCGCTTTTTTCACTCAACATAAACTCCAATGTATCAGTGACAACTTCATTGTTATAACTAAGTTCAGTGACCATAAAAATATTTGAAAACTCGTAGTTTTTATTATGTCTTAAAAATATTTTTAAATCATGTTTTTTTAAAGTATCAACAATTTCAAAATCAAAACTTACCACTTCACTATTTTTCCATCCACTTGAAAACTCATGAACTTTAATTAAATTTGAATTGGAGCAAGATTCAATTAAAAAAAATATTAAAACAAAATATAATAGATTTAAATTTCTCATTAGCCTAAACCTTTTTCTTACGTCTCTTTTTGAATTTCTTTTTGTCAAACCTTGTTAAACTATCTTGTCCGACTACATTTTGAAATTCGACATCTTCGTTGTCTTCACTTAACGAGGCATATTCTTCAAGACTTTTGATTTTTTTTCCAGACGCATTTATTTTAATTATTTCTTTTACTTTTTCTACAGTCAGCTCAAACCAATCAACACTATCATTTTTGTAAACAAACCAAAGTAGTCCTTTGAAAATATCTATTTTTTGACAATAGGCAATACCTTTTTCAGTTAAAATTTTGGTATTAGATTTAGGGAATCCTTTTAAGGCATTTTGGTAAAAATCAAGCTCGTAGTTTAAGCAACATTTTAGTTTTCCACATTGGCCTGCTAATTTTTGAGGATTTAAAGATAATTGTTGATACCTTGCAGCAGAGGTGGTTACAGACCTAAAATCATTTAACCAGGTGGAGCAGCACAATTCTCTTCCACACGAACCGATGCCTCCAAGTCTTGAAGCTTCTTCTCTTAATCCAACTTGTTTCATTTCAATTCGAGTGTTAAACGCCCTGGCCATATCTCTTATCAACTGCCTAAAATCTACCCTTCCTGCTGCGGTATAATAAAAAGTAACTTTTGACCCATCCCCTTGATATTCAATATCTGAGATTTTCATTTTTAACTTAAGGCTAATAGCCATTTCTCTGGACCTCTTTTTAATTGACTCCTCTTTTTCTCTTGATTGAGTCCATAAATCAATATCCTTTTGATTAGCCTTTCTAACAATAGCAAGTAAATCTTTTTTCGGATCGACTTTCTTTTTTTTCATTTGCACTTGAATCAAACCTCCCTTAAGAGTAACATGACCTAAGTCGTATCCGCGTTCAGCTTTTACAACAACTAAATCACCAATAGAAAGACTCAAATCATCAATATTTCTATAAAATTCTTTTCTCCCATTTTTAAACCTAACTTCAAAAACATTGGCATGTTCGGGTTCCCCAATAATTTCCATATTTGACAACCAGTTGAATACAGTCATTTTGTTACAGCCGTCTGAACCACAAGTTCCATTGTTTTTACATCCCTTGGGGGTACCACTAGAATCTGTACCGCAATTTGAACAACTCATTTTGAATTTTAATTAAATTTAAAGTTAGCGAATTTAAGAGCCTAACTCAAAAATTATTTCTCAAGATATTTTCTTGAACTTTAGAACCTTAGAACGTCCTTTTTTAAAAATTTTATTACTGTTTCCCTTTCCTTTTCTAAGTTTCTTTTGATCTTGAAGAGGTAAATCATTTATTTCCTTACACTGTTTAGAACAGCAATTTTGGTAAAGTTTTGCACATTTTTCACATTGAATAAATAAAAGATGACAAGCCTCATTAGCACAGTTGATATGCTTATCACATTTTTCTCCACATTGATGGCAATCTGAAATAATTTCATCAGAAATAGATTCACTTCTTCTGTGATCAAAAACAAAGTTTTTACCTACATATTTGTTTGTAATTCCACTTTCTTTTACTTGACGGGTGTATTCAATAATGCCCCCATCGAGTTGAAAAACGTTTTTAAAGCCTTTGTGTTTTAAAAAAGCACTGGCCTTTTCACACCTAATTCCTCCCGTGCAGTACATAACAATATTTTTTGAATCCTTGTGTTTGCCTAATGTTTTCTCAATAATTGGCAAGGATTCTCTAAAGCTATCAACATCAGGTAGAATAGCCCCTTCAAAGTGGCCAATTTCACTTTCATAGTGATTTCTCATGTCAACGAGAAGCGTTTCAGGTTTTTCAACTAAATCATTAAATTCAGTTGCGTTTAAATGTTTTCCACTCTTATTTAAATCAATTTCTAAGGAATCTAACCCATCAGCTACTATTTTATTTCTAAGCTTAATTTTCAATTTTAAAAAAGAGTGATTATCATGTTCGATAGCGATATTTAACCTTACATTTTTTAAAAAATCAATTTGGTCAATACTTTTTTTAAAATCATTAAAATATTTTGAGGGAACCGAAAGTTGAGCATTGATTCCTTCACTAGCAATATAAATTCTACCTAAAACATCAATTGCATTCCATTTTAAATAAAGGTGATCTCTAAAAAGCTGACAGTTTTTAATTTCATGATATATGTAAAACGACAAGGTTAGTCTTTTACCTCCCGCCTTTTCAATTAAAACAGCTCTTTGTTTAGCGCTAAGCTTATTGTATAATTCCATTGAAAAGCGAAATTAATACTTTATAATTTATAACAAAAATCCAGCTTTTTCTATTATGAGTTAATTTAAATATATTGTACTTTAGCTTTCAACCTAATTTCAATTATTTATGAGTAAAGACAAAGATTCTAAGCAAAAAGCACTTCAGTTAACTTTAGACAAATTAGACAAAACTTATGGTAAGGGAACTGTCATGAAAATGGGAGATGCTGTAGCTGAAGAAATAGAGTCTATTTCTAGTGGTTCGCTAACACTTGATTATGCTTTGGGTGTTGGAGGATATCCAAAGGGCAGAGTCATCGAAATTTACGGTCCTGAATCGTCTGGTAAAACTACTTTAACTCTTCACGCTATTGCAGAATGTCAAAAAGCAGGAGGAATCGCTGCTTTTATTGACGCTGAACATGCTTTTGACAGATTTTATGCTCAAAACCTAAAAGTGAATATTGATGAGTTAATTATTTCTCAACCGGACAATGGAGAACAAGCGCTAGAAATCACAGATAATTTAATAAGATCTGGTGCCATTGATATTATTGTTATTGATTCGGTTGCTGCCTTAACTCCAAAAAGTGAAATTGAGGGGGAGATGGGCGATTCAAAAATGGGACTTCATGCTAGATTAATGTCGCAAGCTCTAAGAAAACTTACCTCCAATATTAGTAAAACAAACTGTACAGTTATATTTATTAATCAGCTAAGAGAAAAAATTGGCGTTATGTTTGGCAACCCTGAAACGACAACTGGTGGTAATGCACTTAAATTTTATTCCTCTGTAAGATTAGATATTCGACGATCTACTCAGATTAAGGATACTAATGGAAATGTATTAGGTAATAAAACCAGAGTAAAAGTGGTTAAAAATAAAGTAGCACCACCTTTTAAATTAAGTGAGTTTGACATTATGTATAGTAAAGGAATCTCTAAAATGGGAGAAATTATAGATCTTGGTGTCAATCATGGAATCATTGACAAAAGCGGCTCTTGGTTTAGTTACGGAGAAACAAAGTTAGGACAAGGAAGAGATTCTGTCAAAGCAATTTTGAATGATAATCCTGACCTTTGTGAAGAATTAGAATCAAAAATTGTAGAGGCGTTAAAAGCTTAATCCTCTAAATCATTATATATTAAATCGTAGACCTCTTTTTTGAGATCTTCCATATCACTAATCCCTTTACCTTTTGTGCTTACGTGGTTGTGTACCCTAACTCTTAAAATACCAGGCCCACCAACAAAGTGATTGTAAGAAAAATGATAGGGATACCTTCTTTCACAATCCAAAAAAGACATGGGGACAATAGGCATTTGAAAATCTGTAGAAAATCTAAAAGCCCCATTTTTAAAAGGTGCGAGTTTAACGTCTGGTCCAAATACAGCCCCCTCTGGAAATATGCAAATTCCTAAGCCTTGGCTCAGTCTTCTTTCGGCATGACCATATACAGCTTTACGGCTTTTTGCACTGTCTCTATTTACCATTATAGCTACTCTTTTATAGAAAAATGCGAAAACGGGAAGTTTTAACAGTTCTTTTTTACCAACAAACACAAAAGGATATTTACAAACTTTAAGCATCAACATCACATCAATCATGCTTTTGTGGTTAGCTACTAACATGTAGCTCTTTCCTTTTTCAAAAGGTTCCTTATACTCAATTTTGGGAATAAGCCCCATTCCATATAAAATTACAGAAGACCATATATTTCTGGCAAACCAGAAAAAATATGGATACCAAGTTTCTTTTAAGCTAGTTATAAAAAGAAGCGGTAAAAAAACAATCATAGTAACCCCAGCAAGGGTATAAAACCACACATTGTACAGCCCGCACAAAATGATCCTGATAATTTTAAGCATAACGTAAAAGTAACTAAATGAGTAATATGTTTTTTAAATCTATTACTTTTGTTGCTAATAATATTTGTATGTCAAGAATTTTAACAGGGGTTCAAAGTACAGGAACTCCTCATTTAGGAAATATTTTAGGAGCGATAATTCCTGCTATTGAAATGGCTAACGATAAAAAAAACGAATCGTTTCTTTTTATTGCTGATTTACATTCTTTAACTCAAATAAAAGATTTAGATAGATTGAAGCATAATACATACGCAACAGCTGCTGCATGGCTGGCTTTTGGACTGGATATCAACAAGACTATTTTTTATAGACAGAGCGATGTAGCAATTGCCACTGAACTTTCTTGGATTTTATCTTGTCATTTTCCTTACCAAAGACTAACCTTAGCTCATTCTTTTAAGGACAAATCAGATAGATTAAGTGATGTAAATGCAGGAATTTTTACTTATCCAATGTTAATGGCCGCAGATATTCTTCTTTATGATGCAGACCTTGTTCCAGTTGGAAAAGACCAACAGCAACATTTAGAAATGACAAGAGATGTTGCTTCTAGATTTAATAATATATATGGAGAAACATTTGTTCTTCCCAGCCCAAAGATTAATGAAAATACAAAATATGTAACTGGAACCAATGGCGAAAAAATGAGTAAATCTAAAGGTAATACGATTGATATTTTTCTTCCGGAAAAACAACTTAAAAAACAAATCATGTCAATTGAAACTGATAGCACTCCAATTGATGAGCCAAAAGATTTTAAGAATTGTAATGTTTTTAAATTGTATTCATTAATTGCTGATGAAAAATCAATCGATATTTTAAGAGAAAATTATAAAAAAGAAGGTTTTGGATATGGTCATGCAAAAAAAGAACTATTGGATTATATATTAGTTAAATACAAAGACCAAAGAGAAAGATTCAGTCATTACATGACAAACTTAAATGAGATTGACTCTGCATTAGAAATTGGCGCGAAAAAAGCTTCAATAGTTGCCAATGGTGTTTTAGATAGGGTTAGGCAAAAATTGGGTTACAATTAACTGTTGAAAAATTTATTTTAAAGCTTAAATTTTAAATCAAAAAAATGTATTTTTGATATATGCAGCTTTCTAATCATATTAGCAAACTATTATTTGATCATGATTGTGTAACCGTTCCTGGTTTTGGGAGTTTTTTAGGTAATTATAAGTCAGCGGATTATGATTATAAAGAAGAAAAATTTTACCCCCCTTTTAAGCAAATATCATTTAATTCGCAGATCAAAGATAACGATGGTTTATTGGCAAAGGAAATCTCTAAAGTCTTAAATATAAGTTATGATGATGCTGTTAAAAAAATTCACCTTAGCGTACTTTCTTGGAATAGAAAAATAAAATCAGAAACAATTGTTTTAAAAAATATTGGAGAACTTTTTCTTAGCGAGGAAAAGAAAATCCTTTTCCTACCAAATAGAGAACTAAATTATTTGAAAGAGTCATTTGGCCTTTCAGATGTTTTTATTTCACTCCCAGAAAAACACAAATCTTTTTCAGTTCATAAAAATCATGAAATTCCGTCGTACTTTAAACTTGAAAAAAAGAAAAAAAATTATTTAGCTCAAGCTGCTATATGGGTATGTTTAGTTATTGCCTTTTCCTCTATATACATCAATGGTAAAAATGATATAATTAATAAAGAAATTGCTTTTGAAAAAGAATTAAGAGATCAAACTAAACTTAAAGTACAAAAGGCAGTATTTGATTTAGGCACTCTTCCTGCGCTAACGCTTAATATTGAGATGAAACAAAAAAAGTTTTTTATTATAGCAGGAGCTTTTAGAATACCTCAAAACGCAAAAAATCTTGTATTTAATTTAAAAGAAAAAGGATATAACGCTTCTTTACTAGGCTTAAATGAGAAGGGTTTAAGCCCTGTAGCATTTAATAGTTTTTTAAACAGAGAAGAAGCTGTTTCAGAACTCAGGAAAATTCAAAAAAAAGAGAATAAAGACGCTTGGATTTTTGAAGGAAGGTAAGTCAAAACATAAAGCATTTATATAATGACTTCAAAAACACCAGAACAATCAAAGGCAATCCAGACTGATATTGTTTTACCTGGAGACACTAACAGTTTAAATAATCTTTTTGGCGGTGAATTATTAGCTAGAATGGATAAAGTAGCTAGTATTGCTGCCATTAAGCACTCTGAGCAAGTAGTTGTTACGGCATCTGTTAATAATGTTTCTTTTGGCGAACCTGTTCCAAATGGAAGTATTTTAACAATTGAAGCTAAAGTTTCTAGAGCATTTAATTCCTCAATGGAAGTCTTTATTGATGTTTGGAAACAGAACAAAACTCATTTAAAAAAATTTAAAGTAAATGAAGCAATCTATACTTTTGTTGCTGTTAATAGCAGAGGAAAAACCGTAAAAGTTCCTCCTATTATTCCACAAACCGAACTGGAAAAACAAAGATATGATGCCGCCTTAAGAAGACGTCAGTTAAGTTTGGTGTTGGCAGGAAAACTTTCTCCAAAAGAAGCAACAGAACTAAAAGCTTTATTTGATTAGTTTGTTAAACCGGGGACATATATATATAAAAAAAGCAGCTATTTATCTTTCAGTCTTTTTAATTTTTATTAGCTGTTTTGACTCTACAAAAAATCAAAATCCAACACAACAAAAAGTTAACATTAGTATCCTTGGGACTGTTCAAGACGGAGGAATTCCACATTTAGGTTGTGAAAAATCATGCTGTAAAGATTCTTTTGAGAAGGGATTTTCTAAAAAGCGCGTTGTTAGTTTAGGTATTTCAGATTTAAAAGAAAATAAAAATTATTTGATCGAGGCTTCCCCTGATATTTCATACCAGTTAAATGATTTTTTAAAAAATGGAAAAAAAAACCTTCACGGAATATTTATTACTCATGCTCATATAGGGCATTATTCTGGCTTGATTAATTTTGGAAAAGAGGTTTTAAATTCTTCGAAAATGCCATTATACTTGATGCCTAAAATGACAGAGTTTATTGCATCCAATGGCCCTTGGAGTCAGTTAGTAGATCAAAAAAATGTAGAATTAAAAAAAATTTTTAGCGAGAAAGAAGAAAAATTAACTAATGATTTATCAATAATTCCTTTGAGAGTTCCACACAGAGATGAATATTCAGAAACAGTAGGATTTAAAATTATTGGCCCAAAAAAATCGGCACTTTTTATTCCGGATATTGATAAGTGGGGGAAATGGGATAAGTCGATTAAAAAGCTTATTACTCAGGTTGATTACGCCTTTTTAGATGGAACCTTTTATGATGCTCAAGAAATCAATAACAGAGATATCTCAGAAATCCCTCATCCTTTTATTATTGAAAGTTTAAAACTTTTCGAGGATTTAAATAAGTTAAATCGAAATAAAATATATTTCATTCATTTAAATCACACCAATCCAGCTAATAACAAAAAGTCTAAAGCTTATAAATTAATTATTTCAAAAGGACTTAATGTAGCTCAGGAGGGAAGTAACTTTGAACTTTAATTACATAGCACAGCTCATATCTAAGCCACAGCACTGAGGGGATTTAATCTTACCTTCACATGACGGACATTTAGATACTTGAACTTGACTGCCGTCTTCTAATGAAATATAGCCGTTTTCTAGTGGGACATCACATTTACCACATGAAGCATTAACTGACATTCCACATTTTTCACACGAATAAGTTTCCATAATTTAAATTTTAATTATTCTTCAATACAATAATCATCTCCAATTTGTTTTAATAAATATACGGTTTTATCAACAGAAACATCACCATATACTCTACCTGAGTCCACATCAGAACTTCCAGTTGCATCGTCAAGAATTAAGGCAAAGAAATATTTTCCATCTTTTTCATATTTTCTATCAATTTTACCACAATTATATGTTGATTTTCCACATGAAATAATAAATAAAATAATAACAATAGCTTTTTTCATTTTCTTAAATAAGAAATCTGATTTTAAAGACCTAAAATTTTATTTATATCGTCAATATTTGTTTCTTTTCCAGCAAAATCGTCAAAGGCTTTTTTAGAAACTTCAATTATATGATTATTAATAAATTTCGACCCTTCTCTGGCTCCTTGTTCCGGGGATTTGATGCAACATTCCCACTCCAGCACTGCCCAACCATCAAAATTATATTGACTAAGCTTCGAAAAAATACTTTTAAAATCAATTTGTCCATCACCAGGTGATCTAAATCTTCCTGGACGATCAATCCAATCTTGATACCCACCATAAACACCTGATTTTCCAGATGGATTAAACTCTGCGTCTTTTACATGAAACATCTTTATATACTCATGGTAATAATCAATAAATTTTAAATAATCCATTTGTTGTAAAATAAAATGACTGGGATCATATAGAATTTTAGCACTAGAATGATTGTTAGTTGCTTTTAAAAACCTTTCAAAGGTTACACCATCATGTAAATCTTCACCAGGGTGAATTTCGTAGCAAACATCGACTCCATTATCTTTACAATGGTTTAGAATAGGAGTCCATCTATTGGCTAACTCTTTGAATCCAGCTTCAACAAGTCCATTAGGTCTTTGTGGCCATGGGTAAATTGTATGAAAAAGAAGAGAACCAGAAAATGAAGCCATTACGTTAATTCCTAAATGTTTACTAGCTAAAGTCGCATGTTTCATTTGCTCCATTGCCCATTTAGTTCTCTCATTAACATGTCCATGTAATTCTTTTGGGGCAAACGCATCAAACATTTTATCGTATGCATAATGAGAAGCTACTAGTTGCCCTTGCAGATGCGTGGATAGTTCGGAAATTTCTAATCCTTCAGAGTTAACAATACCCTTGATTTCGTCACAATAAGTTTTACTTTCACCAGCTTTTTTAATATCTATAAGTCTTACGTCCCAAGTTGGGATTTGAACAGCTTTGTAGCCTAATCCTTTAGCCCATTTACAAATATTTTCAAGGTTGTTAAATGGCTTTTCATCTCCAACAAATTGAGCTAAGAAAATAGCGGGCCCCTTTATAGTTTTCATAGTTATTATTTATTAAGTTCTACCCAAACATTACCTTTTGAATTAGATTCAAGTGATTTTTCAATAAAATCCATTCCTCTAACTCCATCCTCAATTGGGGGAAATTCTGCCTTTTCAAACGATTCGCCATTGATAGCTCTGGCTACACCTTTATATATATTAGCCATAGCATCAAAAATTCCCTCAGGATGGCCTGGAGGTAATTTGGTCCCATCAAGTGAAATATTTGAATTATAAGCATGTCCAGGCTTCAAAACTTGAAGAGGTTGGTCGTCGCTTAATTTGTATAAGTAGTTAGGATTTTCTTGTTCCCATTTTAACGCTCCTTTACTTCCATAAACGTTTATTCTTATATTATTTTCCTCGCCCGTAGCAATTTGACTAGATCTAATGATTCCTTTAGCATTATTTTTAAATCTTATTAAAATATTAGCATCAATATCCATTTGATTATCATCGTATAAAGTATTAAGGTCAGCGAGTAATTTTTCAACCTTCATTCCAGTGACTAATTCAACCATGTTAAAAGCATGAGTTCCTATGTCTCCTAGACAGCAACTTGATCCAGATTTTTCCGGATCTAATCGCCACGTTGAAGATCTTTTGTCTTTATCGTGAATTATTGGATTTAACCAGCCTTGTAAATATTGCGCATCAACTCTTTGGATATTCCCAATAATACCTTCGGCTATCATTTTAGTCATTTGCCTAACCATTGGATAACCAGTATATGTGTGCGTGACGGCAAAAACAGCATTTTTTTCTTTTTGTATTTTATATAAATCTAAAGCCTCATCATATGTCGTAGTTAATGGCTTTTCACATATTACATGAAAATCATTTTCAAGCAACTTTTTAGCCATTGGATAATGAAGAAAATTAGGAGTTAGCACAGAAACAACTTGAATTCTTTGGTCAGAATGCAGCTTAGATTCTTCTTCAATTAAAGTTTCAAAGTCTTTATATATCCTTGACGTATTTAATCCAATTTTTTTTGCAAACTCAATATTCTCTTCAACATTAGGGTTAAAAACACCCCCAACAATTTCATATTTATCAAACATGTTGGCAGCTACTCTGTGAAGTACTCCAATTAGAGAATCACCACCACCACCTAGAATACCTAATCTAATTTTTTTGTTCATAGTTTTATTTATTTACGCAGTTTGTGGAATTCTATTCTTCTCTAAATTTTTTCTAAAGACAAATAAAATTCCGAAAAGAAAGATTAATACTAAAGGAAAATAGGCCATATTTCCAAGAGCTGCTTTTCCTGCAATTAATTCTGCAGCATCTTGACCAACACCTGCAGCCAAAGCAATTTCTTTTTCAGCGTCTAACCATGATCCAATTACTGGTTGCCATATTGAAGTAGATAGCATTCCTGCACCACCAACAAGTGACATGCCTAATGCTCCAGTTTTTGGAATATATTCTGAGACAAAACCAATCATTGTTGGCCAGAAATAACAAACTCCAAATGCAAATAAAATAGCCCCAAAGTATATCATAGATCCCTCAGCGATACTCATGTAAAATACTGCTCCTGTTGTGAGAATTGCAGACATTAATAAGACACCTATAGGGTTTAATTTGTGAATAATTGGTCCGGCAAAAGATCTTCCCAATGCCATAATCCCTGTTACCATAGCTAAAATTAGCATTGGATTAACACCAGAGTTACCTAAAATTCTTTCAATCCATTGTTGTGGGCCAAACTCTGAAATAGCTGTTAGAGTCATGCAGGCAACAATTAATAAAAATAAAGGATTGAATAATGATTGAATGTTTACTGAAGTGTCAGTTTCAATATGCTCACTTTCAGGAAACTCTTCTTTAAAAAATAAGTATCCGTAGATTGCTGTTGGAATTAGCATTACTGCAATTTGAAGTTCCCAGCCCAATCCAAAATCGGACATGAACTTAGAAGTTAAAGCACCAATTACAATTCCACCCGGAAACCACACGTGAAATTTATTAAGCATTGCAGTTCTGTTTTTAGTATACATATCAGCAATTAAAGGATTACAGGCAGCTTCAACAGAACCGTTTGCAAATCCTATAAAAAATGAAGAAACTAGAAGTGTGGTAAATCCTCCTGCGTAGATTGTCATTACAAGTCCTATCACGTGAGACAAAAAAGCAATAATCATAAGTTTTCTAGCCCCTAAAAAATTATATAAAAGCCCTCCTATGACTGTCGCAACAGGGAATCCTAAGAATGCCAGGCTATTTACATAACCGAGCTGAGTGTCAGACAAGTTAAATTGAATCCCTAAGTCTGTTAATATCCCAGCTCTTATTGCAAAGGTCATTGCTGTCACTATTAAAGAGATACAAGCAGCTGTAAATAATTTATTTTTTGATATTGAATTGTCCATAATTATTTTTTGGTATTATTTAATTTCAAGATACTAACTTTCTATTGAAAAAGAAACGCAATGAATCATTTAGCCTATAAAATGAATCAAAAAAATAAAGAGGGGGTTTTTTTAAGATAATCCTGATAACTTTCTAAATGCCCCCATTTTTTTCTCCCACTAGCCTCCAGAATCCTTACTCCACTAATGTAAACAAGTAATATATAGGTAAAAATAGGGGATATTAATGTAATATACTGCCAATCATTTAAGGATGAAAATGCTATTATAGATAAACCAAGCCAGAGAATTATTTCACCAGCATAATTTGGATGTCTGGAATAAGACCATAAACCAGAACTAATAAATTTGTCTTTGTTGGACGGGTCCTGTCTAAATTTAGTTTTTTGATTATCTGCTACTATTTCAAAAATAAAACCTATTAAAAAAAATAATAAACCAACAAAAAACAGTAGATTGATTTTCACACCACTCGCACTTGAAATAGCAGTAATAACACACGCAGAACATATTGAAACCCACATGCCTTGAAGGGTCCAAGTCATAAAAAACCTTGATGCTGAAGTTTTAATATCATTAAAACGTTTATCTTCTCCAGCTTTTTGTATTCTTAAAAATAAAAAAGCACCAAGTCTTATTGCCCATATTATGACACATCCCCCAAGAATAATATTCCCAAAATTTATTCCACTATCAGCATATTGATGATATAAAACAAAAGAAATAATAAACGTGTAAGTACAACTCCCAGAAAGATCATAAAATTTTTCAGTTTGGAAAAAATAAGCAGGCACAAATAAAATCCATTGGATTACAAAAGAATAAAAAATAGCATTTTTGACAATTTCAATTTCTGTTAGGTAAGCAATTGAGTATGCTAATGAGAAAGCAATAAATGAGAAAGCTATGTGGATGAGATTTTTAATCATATTTAAATATAAAGAATATGCACTTATTTATTTGTTTCTATATGGTTTAATATGTTTTTTGAAACAAAATCAAAGGAATCTTGTATTAGCCAGTGAGAAGAATTAATTGTTTTAATAAGATGAGTTGATTTTAAGTATTTTTTAGTTTCATTTACAGCTTTTTGTCCAATTGCCAAATCTTTTTCCCCGTAAATCAATAGAGTTGGCACTAAAATATCTCCAATTTTTCTTGTGCTTTTTAAGTTTGTTGCCCTGTACCAATGTAACGCCGACTTTAATGCGTTTTTCTCTCTAAAGACAGATAAATAATTTTTAATCTCTAAATCATCACTACTTCGCCAAAGAATTTTTAAATTATGATAATTAAATATTTTAAAATAAAGTTCTGGTAAAAACCTTATTCTAAATAGTATCATGTAATAACTTTTCTTTTTTTGAATCTTATCGTTTGAAATAGCCTTGCTAAACGCGTCAAGATGCGGTACTGAAAGCGCAGAGTAACTAATTATTCTGTTTTTAAACATGGAGCTCATTACCCATCCGACCGCAGCCCCCCAATCGTGTCCAACTAAATGAAAATTGGTTAATTTGAAAGCGTCTGCAATATCTATAATATCCTTTGTTAATTTATTAATCTTATAATCCTTAATCTTTGATGGTCTTGCGCCAGAGCTATAACCTCTTTGATCTGGTGCAATAACTAAATAATTTTTTGAATCTAAGACTTTAATTAACTTGTGCCACATCCTAGATGTCTCAGGAAATCCATGAAGAAGAATAATAGCAGCCCCCTTATTTTTGATTCTGCTAGTTCTGCAGGTGAAGATCAAGTTTTCTCTTGTTAAAACATTTGCAAACCTTTCACCATCTTTTTCAAAACATGTAATTTGTTCTTTACTCATTGATATAAATATAATTATTGTTTATAAAAATTCATTTGTAATTTTAACTTATGATTATTTCCAATAAAATTTTCGGGTTTTTAAAAAAACTTAAAGCAAATAATAATCGAGAATGGTTTTCTAAAAATAAATCAACCTTTAAATTGTATGAGGCAGATATTAAAAATTTTGGAGAAGAATTAAAAATTAGGCTAAATAAATGTGACAGTATTGATCGCTTTAAGCTTTTCAGGATTTATAGAGACGTTAGATTTTCAAAAAATAAAACCCCATTTAAAACTCATTTTGGTTTGACATGGCATCGTTTAAAACCTCAAAATCGAGGAGGGTATTATTTACATATTGCACCAGGAAATAATTTTTTAGCTTGTGGTTTTTGGGATCCAAACCCAAAAGATCTTAAACGAATTAGGCAAGAATTTAGTTATGATGCTCATGAATTTAAAAATATTATTAACCATTCAAGTTTTAAATCTGTTTGGGGAGAAATTAAGGGAATTGAATTAAAAACAGCTCCACGTGGATTTGAAAAAAATCATCCAGAGATAAAATTGATTCGAAAAAAGCAATTTATTTTTTCTATTGAATTTTCTAATAAAGAAGTATGTAATAAGGAATTTATAGATAAAGTAGAAAATGCTTTTAATAAAGCTCGTCCATACTTAGATTACATGTCTGAATTATTAACAACTGATGATAATGGAGAATCAATCTTGTAATTTATTTTTGTGCGTAAGAATTTTTGATGTATAAATTATAGTTGATCTCCATAAACAAGATCAGTAATTCTTTTAACCTCATCTGTGTATTGAAAATTTGGATATGTTACAGTTTTAGAGTCCAAATCGACAACAATTAGTGACCCACTATTTTGTTCAGAACTTCCTATTATTCTATTTGATGTATTGTCATAAACTAAATTCCAATCTACATTATGTTCTAACTCAATTATTTTAGTGATTGCTCCGTTGGTTGGGTCAACTTTACAAATAGATTTTCCTTGATCATAATAGCCATATAAAATTCCATTTGTTTGAGAATTGGTTGGTGTAGTAATTTTAGATTCTTCTTTTTCACAAGAAATAAGAAAAAAGACAGAAAATATAAAAAGGAAATTTTTCATAGCAGTTGTATTTAGATTATTTTTTACCAACTATTATTCTCTCAATTGACATATTTGTTGAGTATGTAATTGTTTTTGATAGACCCGTTTCACAATCTATGATTAAGAGTCCTTGTCCT
>Ga0209223_10003265_pt1 | contig 15515 bp, 16 predicted proteins | sample COG_06_FD_184750 | JGI IMG/M metagenome (GOLD analysis project Ga0209223, IMG submission 184750) | Pelagic Microbial community sample from North Sea - COGITO 998_met_06 (SPAdes) (version 2) | ecosystem: Environmental > Aquatic > Marine > Neritic zone/Coastal water | place: Helgoland, sampling...
TTAAGTATCTAATTACAAAATATTTTTGCTTTTAGATTTAATTTTAAAGCGCCGTAGTATCTAGATACTTCAAGTTTTAAAATTAAATAATAAAAGCAATAAAGATGAAGTAATTAGATGCTTAATTTATGGAAATAGCATTAGTCATATTTTATAGATTTAGCTAGATCTTGGTTTTTTCTTTCAAACTCTACTGGTGGCAATTAATTTACGAAAAATTTTCGCCCCGGGGGCGAAAATTTTTGCACCTCAAGCCTTTTAAACAAAGGAACTGATGTAATTTTGAGAAGCTTTTAGACGCAAAATTTAGTGATTTATAAAAAAGATTGTGAGCAAGCTATTTGTAACAGATGGATTTTACAGCACGATACCAATTACAGCTTATTTATATCTTTAGAAGTGCAATAATGCATCATCTTCCCATTGCCACTCCGCTTCTTCTGGGATCAGCTCCTGCAATTAAATTTCCATCTTTGCCTATCATAATGGCGTGAACCCCACTAACTTGATCTTTTATTCTTACTGTATGGCCTAATTTCTCTAGTTTTTTGGCTAATTTTGTTATTTTAGCATCTTTTTCTAGCTCTATCACATTATTAAGAACTGTGAAGTTAGGCAAGGAAATCGCTTCTTGAATATCCATATTCCAATCCAAAGCAGCCATTATTGTCTTTGCAACATATTGGATAATTCTTGGCCCTCCTGGAGAGCCAACCACCATTAATAATCTATCATTTTTATCAAAAATAAAAGTTGGCGACATTGAGCTGCGCGGCTGTTTAAAGGGTTCGACGCGATTAGCTACTTTTTTACCATCAATTTGAGGGATGAAAGAAAAATCTGTCATGTGATTATTTAATAAAAAACCATCAACGCTTAAAGCAGAGCCGAAGAAATATTCTATTGAGCTAGTAAATGAAATGGCATTTCCTTCTTTGTCTATTACTGACATATGAGTAGTTTCCAAAGGCTCTAATTTTTGATAGCTAGCAAAAACATTATCATTGGTAATTTTTGAGAATTCTCCAGGCAAAAATCGCGTCTGAGCTTTGTTAAAATCAATTAAAGAGCTGCGTTTTTTGAGATATTTTTTATCCAGCATTTCATCAATTGGAACCTCATCATTATCGCCAATATATTTATTGCGATCTTCATAAGCAAGGCGTGTGGCTTCGCTGATTAGATGAATAGAGTTTAAAGAATTTGGCGCAAATTTGGCTAAATCAAAATTTTCCAAAATGCCTAAAATTTGTAAAATAGTGATGCCGCCAGAGCTTGGTGGTGGCATTGAGCAAATTTTATATTTAAGGCGATAATTAGCGCAAACCAAGTCCCCTACTTTAACTTGATAATTTTTAAGATCTGATAATTGTAAGAAGCCTGGGTTTTTAGGAGGGTTTTGTACTTTTTGCACAATTTTTTGGGCAATTTCACCTTCATAAAATGGTTTTATACCATTCTTGGCAATAATTTCTAAAGTTTTGGCTAATTTCTTATTTTTAATAATTGTGCCAACTTTATGTGGTTGGCCATTTTTATCGAAATAAAGCTGGGCAGTTTCTTTGAAATTTTCTAAATAGCTGGCGCGCTTTAGATTTATGTAAAGACGATCATCAACTTCATAACCATTTCGTGCTAAATTAATTGCGGGAACAAATAATTCTTCCCAATTTAACTGGCCATGTTTGTCATGAACTTTTTTTAACATTTTTAAGGCCCCCGGAGTCGCTACCGACAAACCACCTTGTAAAGCTTCGCGAAATTTCTTTGGCTTGCCATCTTCATCCAAAAACATCTTGTCATGAGCTAATGCAGGCGCTGATTCACGGCCATTGAAATATTGATATTTGCCGCTTTTAGCATCAAAATAAAGTAAAAATCCGCCACCACCAATTCCTGATGATTGCGGCTCTACAACATTTAGCACCATTTGCGCTGCAATAATGGCATCTATTGCATTACCACCTTTAGCTAAAATATCATAACCAGCTCGACTAGCTTCTTGATGCGCTGATGAAATCATAAAATCAGCTGATTTTACCGATTCCAAATCACGCTTTTTCGAGGCCGCTTCGCCAACCCAAAAATCAGAAAGATTAATGGCAAAAGAATTAGTGCTAAATATTAAAATGAATAAAAATACAAAAATTTTATAGAATTTTGACATCAGATAGATTGAAAGATTGCAGGGCTTTTAAATATATTTATTAATCTATAAATAATAGATCCAAATAATAGAAAGCATCCAAGCCAAATTAGATAGATAAAAGGTTTGTAATAAACTCTAACTGCATAATTCTCAGACTCATCCTTATTGCCAATTACCAAGTAAAGATCGCCAAAAAAACTTGTTTTTATATCAGCTTCGTTAGTGGTTTGATCTGCTATTGGATAATATCTTAATTGCGGCTTTAACACAAATAATTTCTCAGCTCTATCAATAAAAATATTTTTTTTGCTTGAATAAACTTCAAAATTACCTTGGCGCGCAATGTAGTTTTTGCCTGGCAAAAAATCAATGGACTCAAATTTTATATTATATTTGGCAATTTTTAGCTCTTCACCAACTTTTAAGTTAGCCTCTCTTACTTGAGCAAAGCTTGTTGACAAGACTATGCCCAAGACTATTGTGGCAAAGCTAATATGAGCAATATTTGAAGTAATGTTTTTTTTGAAATTATGGCCAAAAAACATTAGTAAGATAACCAAAAAAGCTAGAAACATTATTAAAATCTGTGATAAACTAGCCTTTTCTTCAAAAAAACAGGTTAAAAATGTTAAAATTAAAGCAAAGATTACTAAAATAATATTTTTTCTTGTTAAAATTGCTTTGAATTTGAGGCTTTTGGTAAAGCTTTGCTGAGTTGTAAGGGCGAGAAATAATAAAAATGGTATGATTAATATTGTTGAAATTTTATTGTAATAATCAGGGCCAATTGAGATAAATTGATCAAAAAATAATTGTGAAAAAATTGGATAGATAGTGCCCAAAACCACCACAAAAAGCATAATTACCAAAATATAATTATTAATCAAAATACTACCTTGTTTGGTAAAAAATGATATATTTACTGATTTTTTGCTGATTTTAGGTTGTTTTACGCCTAAAATTGCTAGAGATATGACGCCAATTATTGAAATTAAGGCAATGATAAAAAAACCTCTGCCTTCATCTACTGCGAAAGAATGAACCGAAGTTAGGACGCCAGATCTTACCAAAAAAATTCCAAGTAAACATAAAATAAAACTTAAAATCGCTAAAAATACTGACCAAATTGGAAAAATTTGCTTTTTTTCAAGCATCATTAAGCAATGAATTAGTGTAATTCCAGCCAACCACGGCATAATTGATACATTTTCTACAGGATCCCAAAACCAAAAACCGCCCCAACCTAACTCGCGATAAGCCCACCAAGAACCAAGGCCAATTCCTAAAGTTAAAAAAGACCATGAAAAATAGAGCCAATTTTTAGTGATTCTAACAAAATTTCTATCGATCTTTTCTTGCAATAAAGCAGCTATTGTCACAGAAAAAACCAAAGAAAATCCAATATAGCCAATATAAAGCATTGGCGGATGTAGCGCTAGACCAATATCTTGTAATAACGGGTTTAATTCAAGGCCATAATTTGGTTCAGGAAAAATACGAGTAAAAGGACTTGAGGCAAAAGCGGTGTAGCTAGCAAAAAGCGCTAGGATAATGCTTTGTGAAGATTGCACTAAAATTTTATATTTATTGTCGCTTTTGCTAAATAAGTTAAAGGCCAAGCTATATCCGGCAATTATCGTTATAAGCATTAACATTGAGCCTTCATGATTGCCCCAAGAGCCTGATATTTTATAAATTAGCGGCTTTAATTTATGTGAATTATAATAAACATTACTAACTGAATAATCGGATATTATAAAAGAATAAATCAGCGATATTTGACTTATTACAGCTGATATAAAAATGAGAGACGAGCTATAAAAGGCAATTTTTACCAGAGCGTCAAATGAAACTTGGCGCTTATAATAAAAAAACAAAATAGCTGGAGTTAAAAACCCCAAAATAGCTACCAGCAACAAGAATGCAAAGCCAGCATTGGGTGCCAAGAGCTCCAAAGATGTTGCTACTTCTGACATTTTATATATTAATTATTTTTATAGATTAGCGCTGTTGTTCGGTATAATTTTTAGAAATTTTAGACTTTAAAAGATCGATACCTATTTTTTCTTGCTCGCTAGCAATTGATGTAACTGCATTCTTTATATGTGAAATGCATTCACTATTAATTGGATTATTGCTGTTGCCATTTTTTACATAAAAGTTATCACCCAGCATTTTAATATCTCTAACTTTCGACCAAAATGGCTGCTTTATGTCATCATCAACAAATTCATCATCTAGCACTTTAAGATCTGGTGTTGATGATAATTTTGCACCGTAAATTGCCGCTACCATGTATAATCCAAGCCTTTTATCGGTAGCGCTATCAACACTAAGAAGCTTTAATTGATCTTTTTTTAGATCAACTCCTATCTCTTCCTTAACCTCTCTTATAGCATTATCTTCTATTGTTTGATCAGCTGTAATTATTTCCCCGGTTTTTTTATTAAATCTCGATGCATTATTAGAATGCAAAACCCCTGTGCCGTCATCTCTAGGAGCTGGAACCTCCATATATCCCTGCGGTATAACCAACTCACCACGCTGCGAACCAAGGGCAACGCATAAATCGCCGTCCTTATCTTTTCCTAAAACAACAACGCAAGCGCCAACTGCAGATCTTTGCCACTGTGTTATAATAAATCTTGCGCTATGCACTGCTGAGCTTGGAATAGCGGTATCTCCATGAGAAATTTCAGACCTATCCAAAGCTTGTCCAGCAATATCTCTTGCCAAACTCTTATCTAATGGCGTATTTTTTAAAGCTCCGGCTCGCAATCCAGCCAACATTATGTCGCTAGAAGTTTGTATTGGAAGATTTTGCCAATATGATGGTTGAGCAAATTTTAAAGTTGAATCATTTTTTCCAAGCACATAGCCAGTCGCGACTGAAAGTGCCGTAGTGGCAATAAAAGGGAGGGTCCTAGAGGTTTTTGACATAAATATTATAAATTTATAGATTACCAGCTATATATTCTTTAACTTTTTCTAAATCATTAGTTAAAATCTCATATTTTTCTTGGCGCTTTAACAAATCTTTTAGGAAGTCTGGCAATTGAGGATCTGGCAATCCTGCCGATTTTATGGCATCAGGAAATTTTGCTGGATGCGCTGTAGCTAAAGTTACAACATATTCTCCCTTATAATTCTCGCTGGTGATGTAATGCTTTGAAGCCAGAGTTCCAATAGCGGTGTGCGGATCTAGAGTTTCACCAGTATCTTTAAACTGATCTTTCAATTCTTTTTTAGTCTCCTTATCATCAATGCAGTAAGATAAAAAGGTTTTGTGAATATCTTCATGGATAGCTGGAAAAACTTTTAGCTTGTTAGTTTTTTCAAAATTAGTCATTAATTCGCTCATTTCATTAGCACACTCATTTTTTTTATGATAATCATAGAGCAATCTTTCAAAATTACTTGAAACCTGAATATTCATACTTGGTGAAATGGTTTCGATCATATCTTGGCGCGAATAATCATTATCTTGCAAGAAGCGGTGTAAAATATCATTGGAATTGGTGGCAATAATTAATCGATTAATATTTAAGCCCATTCTTTTAGCCATAAAGCCAGCATAAATATCGCCAAAATTTCCCGTGGGAACTGAAAATGAAATTGGATTTTTGCTGCTAACCCCCAATCTTGAAGCTGAGTAAAAATAATAAGAAATTTGCGCCATTAAGCGAGCAAAATTAATGGAATTAACCGCCACCATTTTACGATTTTTTAAAAATTCATTATCTGTTTCTTCGTGGGCAAACATTGTTTTAACCATTTTTTGACCATCATCAAAATTGCCTTTTATAGCAATATTGAAAACATTATCTGCCAGAATTGTTGTCATTTGACGACGCTGCACTTCAGAAACTTTTTTGTAAGGATGTAAAATAAAAATTTTAGCATTTTTACATTTCATACAACCTTGAATTGCTGCAGAGCCGGTATCTCCAGAAGTAGCGCCGATAATGGCGATTTTCTGATTTCTTTTTGTCAGAAAATAATCAAGTAAATTACCCAAAAACTGCAAGGCAAAATCTTTAAAAGCTAAGGTTGGACCATGAAAAAGCTCCAATAAATAATGCTGGCTATCAAGCTGCTTTAGAGGAGCTATAGCTTTATGCGAGAATGTTTTATAAGATTTGGCGATTATGTCTTTATAATCATTATTTGGAATCTCATCACCGACAAAATGCTTAGTGATTTCGAAGAAAATTTCTTCATAATTCATGCGCGTCATTTTAGCAATATATTGCTCATCGAATTGAGGCAAAAACTCTGGCACATACAAGCCTCCATCTGGAGCAAGGCCCTGCATAACAGTTTCTTCAAAGTTTAAAGCTGGAGATTTAAGTCGCGTGGAAACAAATTTCATATAACAATATTTGATTTTTAGTAGTTTAGATATTATTTTTAACTATATATTTTTTTATTAACAAGGGTTGTGCATAAATCAAAATGACAAAAAATAAACAAATGCAAAAGCCTGATTATCTTTATCGCAGGGGTGTTGGCGTTGTATTGATAAATGTAAAAAAAGAAATTTTTGTTGGCAAAAGAATCGATAACAGATCTGACGCTTGGCAAATGCCACAAGGCGGCATTGATGAAAATGAAGATGAGGATATTGCAATTTTCAGAGAAATAGAAGAAGAAACTGGAATAGTGCAAAATAAAATAAAAATTTTAGATAAAACAAAGGGTTATTTATATTACAATTTACCTTATAAATTACAAAAGAAGTTCTGGGGCGGTAAATATCTTGGTCAAAAACAAAGATGGTACTTAGCTCAATTTACAGGAAATAATGAAGATATTAATGTGGCCACTGAAGATCCAGAATTTTCACAATGGAAATGGATTGATAAAAAAGATATATTAACTGCAATTGTTAGATTTAAAAAAGAGATGTATATACAAATATTTGACGAATTTTCACATTTTTTTAAATAATGGAAGCAACCTTATACCAAGTAGATAAAATAGATTCTATAGCTTTAGCCCCTCTATTATTTAAAGTTCTAGAGCAAGGTAAAAAGGTTTTAATTTATTGTGAAAATAGCGATCTTATTAGAGAGTTGGATAATTCATTATGGAGCTATGGGCGCAATAAATTTTTACCCCATATTACAATTTTTGATAAGGATTTTGATCTAAAGCGCCAACCAATAATTCTAAGCAACGAGCAGAAAAACTTTAATGAAGCTGATTACTTGATAATTCTAGATGTTGTTGAAGATGATTTTTTAAAACAGTTTTCACGAGTTTTTTGCTTTACTTTAAATGGCAATATTAACAAAAATAATCATCTGAAACAAAGCTTTGAAAAAAATTCATTTACAATAAAATCCTATAAAAAAGATGGCGTCAAATGGATCTCAGCCTAAGGGTAAAATTAAAATAGCTATTTTGATATCGGGTCGTGGCAGCAACATGAAAGCTATTATACAAGCCTGTGCGGATAAAAAATTTCCTGCTGAAATATCTTTAATATTATCAAATAAACCCGATGCCGAGGGCTTAAATTTTGCTAAATCACAAAATATTCCAACCACAATCATAAATCACAAAGATTTTTCTAATAATTCAAGTCCAAGACTAGAATTTGATCAGGCTATGGATCGAGAAATTACTAAACATAATATTGATTTGATATGTTTGGCTGGTTTTATGCGACTACTATCTGAATGGTTTGTGACAAAATGGCAAAATCGCTTAATTAATATTCATCCATCCTTATTACCAGATTTTAAAGGGGCTAACGCCGTTGCTGACGCTTTAAAATCCCAAGCCAAGTTTAGCGGCTGTAGCGTTCATTATGTTACGAAAGAAATGGATTCAGGGCCAATAATAAAACAAGCTAGGGTTGAAATTAATGAAGATGATGATTTTAGTAGCTTAAGTAAAAAAATTTTAAATTATGAGCATAAAATATATCCACAGGCAATTGCAGAAATTTGTCACAAGATTTTAAAATAATGACTATATTAAAATTAATTACATCACCAGATCCTCTTTTGCAGAAGATATCAAAAAAAGTGGAAAAAGTTGATAGTGATATTCAAAATATTCTTAAAGACATGATTGAAACCATGTATCATGAGCAAGGCATTGGTCTTGCTGCCGTGCAAATTGGTATCTTAAAAAAAATGATCGTTATTGATACCGACTATAAAATAGAAATATTAAGCCCCGATAGTGACACTAAATATAAAATATCTAATAATAATCCCCGATTTTTTATTAATCCCCAAATAATTAAATCATCCACTCAAACATCAACTTACAAAGAAGGATGCCTATCATTTCCTGGCGCTAGCTCTTCTGTTGAAAGGCCTCAAGAAGTTGAAGTTAAATATCTAGATTTTGATGGAAATGAGCGTAGTGAAAAAATGTCTGGGCTTTTAGCAACCTGTATACAGCATGAAATTGACCATACTAACGGCATTACTTTTGTTGATCATATATCAAAATTAAAACGAAATATGATTATAAAAAAAATGATTAAAAGAGAAAAGGGGAATAAATGAGACATTATCGCTACAAGGCAATTGACAATGAAGGGAATTATAAAAATGGCAAGATAACCGCTAGCAACACCTCAGATTTATTCGCCCTTATAAAAGATAATGATCTTGAGCTAATTAGCTATAGACAAGAAACAAATTTTGGCGCTGGATTATTTAATAGAGTTAGTGATAAGGATCTAGTTTCAATATTTATTCACCTTGAGCAACTTGAAAGAGCTGGTGTTTCTATACTTGATTCTATAAATGACCTCAAGGAAACAAGTGAATCAACGGCAATTAGAGAGCTGTCTCAAGAAATAAGTGAATCTATTAAAAATGGCAATTTATTCTCGCAAGCCATTGCAAAATATCCCGATATCTTTAAATCAATTTATGTCGGCTTAATTGATATGGGTGAAAAAACAGGAAATTTATCAGATTCATTTAAAAATATTATCGATGATATTAAGTGGAACCTTGAAATTAAACGCAAAGCCTCAAAGGCAATAGTTGGTCCAGTATTTGGTATATTAATTATGTTTATAGTTCTTGGCATTATGACAACTGTTGTAATTCCAAAAGTAACAGGCTTCTTAACAGCGCAAAATATGGAGCTTCCAGCAACAACAATAGCCCTTATAGGATTTTCAGGATTTTTTCAAAATAACTGGTATATAATGCTATTTGGCGCGCCATTTTTATGGATTACTGCCAAAGCAGTATCTAAATCATCAAAAAACCTAGCTATTAAAATTGACAATTTAAAACTAAAAATCCCAGTTTTTGGCCCTATTATTAAAAAAATTGAATCAGCTAAATTTTGTCAATTTTTTGGCATGACTTTTAAAAGCGGTCTTGGCGTTATTGAATGTTTGGAACTATCATCAGAGCTTATAAAAAATAAGGCTATTAAAAATAGCATCATCACCGTTGAACAAAATGTATCGGATGGATTATCCCTAGCCGACTCCATAGCCCATGCTAAATATTTTCCTAACATGGTAGTTAGAATGTTTAAAATTGGTGAAGAAAGTGGTAATATGGAAGGATCACTTGACAATATTAAATTCTTCTATGATCGCGAAATTAATGACTCCATCGAGAAAATCACGGCTCTAATTCAACCAATGTTGACTCTAATTATGGGTGGTATGATTGCTTGGATTGCAATTGCAGTATTTGGCCCAGTATATTCATCTTTCTCTAACTTACAATAATGTGTATAAAGAAATATTTGGGACAATATTTTGTTGCCGCTATTTCAACCGATATTGGCAAAACTCACTTTGTTACAAAATATTGTAGAAAAATAGAACATTCTTTTGCGATTAAGCCAATTATCAGCGGTTTCAAAAAAGAGGATCATGAATCAGACTCGGCCAAAATTCTAAATGCATTAGGCCTAGAGATAAACCAGCATAATCTTGATTTAATAAGCCCTTGGCGCTTTGAATTAGCAGCCTCACCTCATATTGCTGCAAATGATGAAATCAATTTTACTGAGCTAGTAGATTTTTGCCATAACAACATCAAGAAAGCGCAAAAAGCAGGAAAAACTCTATTTATTGAATCTGCTGGCGGAATTATGACGCCGATAAATAAAGACAAAACATTTATTGATTTAGCTCAAAAGCTACAAATTCCAGTAATACTAATAACCGCCAATTTTTTAGGATCGATTAGTCAAACCCTATGTTGCATTGAATCCTTAAAATCACGCAATATTACAATCGAAACTATTATAGTTAATAACCCACCACAACTAAAAATTAATGATTCCAAAATTTCTGATAAGGACTTTCTTAAATATATAACAAATTATAAATGATTCTATTAATCGATAATTACGATAGCTTTACTTACAACCTCTACCACTACTTTATTGAATGCGGCGCTAACGATATTTTAGTTAAAAGAAACGATAAAATATCTTTAGCCGAAATAGAAAAGCTTAAGCCACAAGCTATCATTCTATCACCTGGCCCTTGCACGCCAAATGAAGCCGGTATTTGCTTAAATGTTATTGATAAATTTAAAGGAAAAATACCAATTTTTGGAGTCTGCTTGGGTCATCAAGCAATTGCTCAAAATTATGGTGCCAAAATAATTAAAACCACGCCAATGCATGGCAAAATTAGCGATATTTATCACAAAGATAATAAAATATTTAAAGATATCCCGTCACCTTTTAAAGCCACAAGATATCATTCTCTTACTGTTGAAGAAGCTAGCTTGAATAAAAATGAATTTAATATTACAGCCACAACTAAAGATGGCATTATCATGGCAATAGAGCATAAAAATTACCCAATCTATGGCGTACAATTTCATCCCGAATCCATCGCCTCAGAATATGGCCATCAAATTATTAAAAATTTTTTAGATTTAATTTAACATGGAATTAGAAAATTGCACAGCTGAACAATTTGAGACTTTTTTTGATAAAATTTTTGAAGATAAGATTGCTAAAAACTATATAAAAGATTTTTTGCTCAATCTTAATGACATAAATCTACCACAAAACTCTTTTTTAGGGGCGATACACTCTTTAAAAAAACGCATGACTAAAATATCAGCACCAATTAACGCTCTGGATGTATGTGGCACAGGTGGTGATAAACTAAATACTTTAAATATCTCTACAGCTGTTAGCTTTATTGTTGCCGGATTAGGAGTGTGCGTTGCCAAGCATGGCAATAAGGCAATCTCCTCAAGATCGGGATCGGCTGACATATTCCAAGAATTAGATATTAAAATATGTGATGATAAGACGGAAATTGAAGAAAATTTGCGCAACAAGAATCTATGTTTTTTATTTGCTCCTTTATTTCATAATTCATTAAAAAATGTCGCCGAAGCTAGAAAAGAATTAGGAGTTGCAACAATATTTAATTTTCTTGGACCTTTACTAAATCCTGCCAATACAAGATATCAGCTAATAGGAACATCTAACAGAAGCTCGATGAGCAAAATAGCATCGGTAATTAGTCAGGAGCAAAAAGAACAAAAACACAATTCTCAAGTTTTTATAGTTCACGGATTTGATGGCATGGATGAAATAACATTAACTGATAATTCTTACTTAATTAGATGCATAGATGGAAAAATAGCTGATGAAGAAATTATAAATCCACAAAAATTAGGATTTAATAAAGTAAAGCTGAGTGATATAAAGGGCAAAGATCCAAAATATAATGCGAAAAAGCTATTAGAATTATTAAATGGCAAAAAATCACCATATCGCGATATCGCCATAATCAATTCTGCTTACGCCTTGCTCGCAGCAAAGAAGGTAAAAAATATTACAGAAGGATTAGAAGCGGCTTCAAGATCAATAGATAATGGCCAAGCTTTTAAAGTTTTAGAATCATTGAAATTCTCCAATAGCTTTAATGACTTATAATACCATTTCCCATCTTTAATACTACGTTCAACCTATTTTAAAGATGGCTTTTGGCATTAATAGCTCCGCCGCCTATTCTGTGCTTCATATTTATAGATTCATAATATATAGCTTTAGGATTAAGCTTTTCATAGCTAAAGCCTTCTGTTATTTTTGATCCCAATGTTGGCTTTTTGACATCATTCAACTTGGAAAATGATTGATTAAAAATATCTTTTGTTTGTTGATCACGATCTTCAAAACTAGAACAATTGGCAAGAATTGAGACTATTTTATTGTCATTTTTCCAAGCTGCTGAGATCAAATTAAAGCCTGAAGCTCTAGTAAATCCAGTCTTCAGACCTTTGGCACCTGGATATTCTCGCAAAACATGATTGTGGGTAATGAAATTTTTGCCATTAAAAGAAAATTCTTCTTCTGAAAAATAATGATAATATTGCCAGAAATCATTTTTTAGAGATCTAGCTAAGCGCGCCAAATCATAGGCCGTGGTATATTGACCTTCGGCATGAAGGCCTGTTGCATTGCGAAAGCTTGTATTGATCATACCCAAATCTTTAGCTTTTTCATTCATAAGCCGCACAAAACTCCATTCATTACCCGAAACTGCTTCAGCTAAAACAATAGCAGCCTCATTAAAAGACTTAATTATGGTCCCTCTGATTGCATCTTTTATTTTAATTAAATCACCCTCTAAAACATTTAAGGTTGTGATTTTATTAATTTTTGAAATCTCCTCACCTCTTTTAGAAAAAGCGACAACATCATCTAATGACAAAGTGCCGCTTTCAATAGCTTCAAAAACTAAATAAACTGTCATTAACTTAACTAAAGATGCGGGATATATATTATTTTCCGACCTAGTTTCAGAAATTATCCGACCATTATCAGAATTATAAACCAGAGAAGAAAAAACTGGACTACATTCGAGATTGTTATTATCGCAACCAATTATTTCAGAGTTGGCAGTGGAAAATGGTAGTAAAAAAATAAAAATAATAATTTTTATTATTAACCAGTTCATAAATTAATAGATATTATAAATAAAAAGATTTTGCTTTTTAAAATTACTTTAGAATGCCATAGTACTTATTGCTACCTTGGTATTCTAAAGTAATTTTAAAAGGGAAAATATTGCAGTTAGAATGTCTATTAATTTATGAATTGGTTAATAAGCTATTTTTCATAATCCAATATTGCATTAACGCATTTTTTGGTGGAAGATATTTTAGAATTTAATCCTAAGATATTTAGGGATATTTTTGAATCATCAATTTGCTGTTGCGATGCTTTGCTGCTGCCGACTAATTTTAATAACTCATTGCAAATTTTCGTTCCTCGACAATTTTTCTGAATCATTTCTGGAATAACCTCTTTGTTTAAAATTAAATTAATCAAATTGGCAAACTTCACTTTTAGTAATATTTTAGCTAAAATATAAGTAAAAAAACTAACCTTATAAGCAATTATCATAGGTATTTGATAAAGCGAAATCTCAATAGTGTTGGTGCCAGATTTAGCCAAAGCGAAATTAGCAGCAAATAAGGCAGACTCTTTTTCTTTAGAATCAATTAATTGATAATTAACAACTAATTTTTGCGACATACGCCTAACTAAGTCGCTGGTTTTGGCAACTAGCGGTATAGCTATTTTGATATTGGGATATGTTTTTGATAACAGGCTTATTGCCTTAATAAATTCGGGGAAAATTCTCTTAACTTCACCATTTCTACTACCTGGAGTTATATAGATTAATATATCATCTGTCTTAATCTTATATTTTTGACGAAATTTTTTATTCAAAACTTCTTTTTTAGCAAAATCAGGGGATTTTTCAACCACTGGATTACCAATAAACACTGTTTTTAGGCTATATTTCTCAAAATAAGGTGGCTCAAAAGGTAGAATTGCTAATAATAAATCGTATAGTCTGGCAATTTTTTGCGCTCTTTTTTCACGATAAGCCCAAACTGAAGGAGCGATGAGATGAGTTTTTTTTATATTGGAAAATTTTTGAAATAATTCAGAAGATTTGCTATATTCACTTTTTAATTTCTTAACTACTCGAAAACAAAAATCTGGAGAATCAATCGTTATAATGTGATGTGGCTTTTCCTTTTTTATAAATTGAACTGTTTGATTAATTCTTTTTAATAATCTTGGAATATGTGGCACAACCTCCGAAAAACCCATGACCGAAAGCTCCTCCATTGCAAATATGGATTTTAAGCCCTGAGACTTCATCAAATCACCACCAACTCCTACAAATTCAAATTTCTGCTTACTTTTTTTAGCTCTTTCTTGAAGCTCGGTAATTATTTTACTACCCAATAAATCACCCGAGGCTTCACCAGCTATAATAAAAAATTTAATCATCGGCAATTTTAATGGCATATTTATCTCCTAAATATTTTTCAACAGATTTTCTGTCATCATTTTTAAGGTTTTTATCAAAAAATATCATCTCCGATATTTCTCCTTGATAGGAGCACTGTGCAAAACCACTACCACCATAGATAGTGGGGCTTTGACAGTGACTTCCTTTACCAATATACATTTTATCAACAATAATTGATCCGCTAGCAGAATTTTCAACTACTAGAGTCCCATTAATATAAGTTCTTATGGCTGATCCATCATAAACAAGGCTTAATATGTAAGTTGTGCCATTGCCAGGATGAGGCATCAAATTGCCAACACCTCTTAAAGTTGAACGAATATTTTCTCCATTATTGCTAGGCTCGTAAATCCAAAAAGAATTAGCACTGGAAAAATCTTGTGCCACGCCATTTCTAACGCCGCTTAACGACCTAACTTCCCAACCAACAGCATTTCTTCTAGTAACTAAAAAGAATGTTATTTTGTTAGTATTAATGCCAAAATTACCATTATATAAAAAATCACCCGAAACAGGATTTATAGAACTAAATTTAATAGATGGTATGGAGTCGTTAAAAGCATGCTTAGAAAATATTGGTTGGCGCGAGCTATACCTTGAGTTAAATTTATACCACTAGCTTTATTAGATCTAGCTTGAGCCAAAATTGTTTTATGAGAAACATCTTTCCAGATTGAAATCTTGCCGCCATCAACTGATTCTTGTGTTAAAAAACTATCTTCCATAGTTGTTTCATACCACAAATATAAGCCATCGATAGTATTTAGGGAAGAATTTTGAGTTATGCGCTGAGCAGCCTGCTCTTTAAAAGCATAAAATAAACTAGATGATTTGACGATAGCAGCTATAGCGACACCTATTACCATAATTACAATGGAAAGCTCTACCATAGAGAAGGCTTTGATTGCAATTTTGTTGATTCTTTGTTTCATATTAAATTAAAAACTAACAATAATGGGAGATTAATATTCTTTTATGTAGCTGGATCATAGGTTAAAATCTTATTATATTTTCCACCACTTTTTTCTTCATAAACCTCAAAATATTCTTTAAATCTAT
>Ga0209223_10003273_pt1 | contig 15499 bp, 20 predicted proteins | sample COG_06_FD_184750 | JGI IMG/M metagenome (GOLD analysis project Ga0209223, IMG submission 184750) | Pelagic Microbial community sample from North Sea - COGITO 998_met_06 (SPAdes) (version 2) | ecosystem: Environmental > Aquatic > Marine > Neritic zone/Coastal water | place: Helgoland, sampling...
TTCACCTTTACCAAACCCACCGTCAACTAACTCATCGATTGCATCCCAACCAGATGGTATTACATTTCTAACAGTAGATTCGTATCTTTCAGTAATATTTTCTTTATATTCATGTCCGATGTCAGTATCCTGACCTGCCTTCATTGCGTCATCAATCTTAGATTTAATTACATCAAACTTTCCATCGTTTAATAAATCTACTGATTCTAAGATTGCATTCTTAAAAGTTTGGTTTTTACAGAACTCTAATGATTGTTCTTTAACATATTCTAAATCATCTGATTCTAACCCATTCCAAACTTGCTTTAGGTTGTCTACTATAGAATGTTTAAGAACATCCATCTCAACCTTATCTGCTTGATGTTTAAAGACATCTAATGTTGGTAGTTGTGAGAATGTGTCGAAGTGATGTAATGTCTTACTTACTATCCACTCATTTGCGTCTGAATCAAACATCTCAGGTTTAAGAATATCAAACATTTGTTGTAAGAATATCCTATCTGACAATAAAGATGAAATTATCTTTATCTGAAATGATGTGCCGAACTTAGTTCCAAACGTAGAATGATTCATATAACTATTTTTAATTTGTGTAAATATACGACTTTTTATTTAAACATCCAAACACTTTGTTCGGAAATATAAATATTTTACTTTTGAGTTTGCTTTGAATACTTATCCAAATCACCCCAAGAGTTTACCAACCAAGTTTCTATATTCTTAAATGCTGTGTATAACTTATCAATCATAAATTCTTTTTTAAATTGAAATGAGTTTAATCGATTGATAGGTGAATTTATGATGTTTCTAACATTTGATGTAATTGCAGCACCCATTATTGGTTCTGATAACTGCATTAAATCATAATTCAATTTCAAAGTATCGGTATTCTCCAATATTTTGTTTTTTAGTTTTTCATCATCCATTTGAGCTACTTTTTCAAATAAAGTATCCAACGTTAAGTCATCTGATTGTAAAAAGTCCAATTTGTTAATCAATGTCTTTGGGCCGATTCCACTTACACCAGGAATATTATCAGATTTGTCACCATCGAAAATTCTGTAATACACTAAGTTCTTTGATGGGACTCCGTATAATTCTTTTACATCATCTTTGTACATCATCTTTTTCTTAGTCGGTTGCCATACTGATATCCTATCATCCACTAATTGTAGAAAGTCCTTATCAGATGATACTATCAAAACTTCTTTCTTAAAGATATGTCTTGCTGCGTATGCCATTATATCATCAGCCTCAATATGGTCTACATAACACACATCAACGGGTAGTAGTCCTAAATACTTAATTAAAGCATTAAAGTTACGTTTCATAGATTCAGCTTGGTCTTCTAAATCTTCGTAACCAACCAATCTATTAACTTTGGTTAATCCAGTTCTACCGTCCTTATACCCTTTGTGCATTTTCTTTCTACGAGCAGAACCACCCTTACCATCGAAAACCACCAACACTCTTGTTGGTTTATTGTTTCTAATAAGAGCACCGAGAGATAACAGACAACCTGTTATCCCTCCTACGTGCTCTCCATCATCATTCAGAGTTGGCACTGCACCAAAGCAGCGGATAAAGAGATTGAGCCCATCTACAATCATAACCTTATCATTAACATCCTTCTTAGGAGTCTCTGATAACTTATTAAACATTTCCTTATAATTAGATTTCGTGCCCTTCATCTAGCTTTGTTGTATCTGTGTTTGCTGCTTCGGATGCTTCTTTGTATCCTAAGATATATGCATCACAAATTTGTTTATACATTTGCTCCTTTACCTCTGGTCTATCTTCTAAGATTTTAGTGAAACCTTTTGCTTGGAATTTGATTTCCTCACCAGTTGATTCATCAGTCCATGTGTACCATGCTCCACTAATCTGTATCAACTTATATGTTTTCATAGTGTTCAACCACGAACCATATCTATCAATACCTCTATCAAAGTAGATTTCAAAATCAACTGCTCTTAGTGGTGGGCCCATTCTGTTCTTAATGACTTGAACTCTGGTCTTAATACCAACCGTTTGTTCAACCCCACCTACTTTAGAATTAAGTTTACCCATTTGTTTCATTCTCAATCTACACGATGCGTGAAACCCTAATGCTTTCCCACCTGATGTAGTATAAGGGTCTCCAAAGGATACTCCCATTCTAACTCTAAGTTGATTTGTGAATACTACTAAGATTCGTTCTCTACCAATCATATTAGTAATCTTTCTCATTGCTTTAGAGATGATTATTGCCTTTTGGGTTGCGTAACCTGCTTGGTCATAATCTGCTGCTAATTCAACTTTAGTAGTAGCTGCTGCTACCGAATCTACTACGATTGTTACTAATCTAGTTTTATCAGATTTTCGAACAGACTCTATAATCGAATCCATTGCATCAAAGATATCCTCTACTGCATCTAAAGGTACATAAAGTAACTTTGCAGTATCAACACCTAGTGCTTCTAAGAACTCTTGATTTATTGCATTCTCTGTATCAATATACACAGCCAATCCACCCTTCTTTTGGGTATTTGCCAATGTATGTGCTGATAGTAGAGATTTTCCACTTGCTTCTAATCCAGTAACCTCTACAATTCGTCCAACAGGAAATCCACCATTTGGTCGATTTGATATCGCTAAGTCTAACATATCGTCTCCGGTAGACACCCACTCAGTTAAGTCGGTGGGTGTCTGCTCAGAGCCATCTAAGAAATACGCAACTTGCGATTGTCCTTTGAACTTTTTATTAAGGTTATCTGCTAAAAGCGATGATAATTCATCACGATTTGTTTTAGCCATTTTCCTTAATTTTAGTTATTAAATAAATCATCAAATGCATCTTTTACGTTAGCAGTTGATGCGTTTGAAGTTGTAGCGGACTGTGGTTCGCTAGTTGAAGTGGTTGGTTGGGACTGCGATGGTGTGGTTTCTTGTTCTTCTGAATCACCTACTTGACCAGTTTCCATCCAAGTTTCCAATAAACCTTTCATCTCATCGTAAGTATATTTTTTAAACATACCAGGAAGTTCGATTTGGTCTTTTACAGATTCTAATACATTCTTATCTTCTGTAATTGGAGTTTGGTTTGGTTTTACTCTGATATAAGTTTCAGGATAGTTCTTACCCAACTCTTTGGCAGTTTTAAACTCAACTGTAATATCTCTACCACTTGTTGGGTCTGTTAAATCACCATAATCTGGGTCTGCGAAGAAAGCAAGAAGTTCTTGATACACAGTCTTTCCAAATCCCCAAAATTTAACTCCTTCAGATTCTTCACCACGAACCAATACAGGAACGTAAGTTCTCATCTTAGGTGTTAATTCTTTTGAAAGATTCCAATCATTTCTATCACCAGTTGATTTCAATTGGTCAGCGAACTCCACTAATGGGTCTGCTTCACCATGTGTTTGTGGTGAGAGAATATTCTTACCACCAAATCCATAGTGGAAAAATAGTTCAATGAAAGGGTTAGATTGATTGTGAACGTAAGGAATGATTCTTACTTGTTGTTTGCCGGGCTTCGGCTTCCAAAGGTTATCTGTTTTCTGTACCTTTGTCTGCAGACTGTCTAGTCTGTTTCGGATTGCATTTAAGTCAATTGCCATAATTACTCTTTTTTAGTTATTAATTATTATTATTTAAACAAATATACGAAAACTATTTCTAATTTCCTAATTATATTTGTTTTTTATTTTCAACACTAATTTACCCCCATGTGTTGACATGGTCTTAATTTTTTATAGTGGATTTAAAACCACCGATTATTTATTTTACTAAGGGCGAACTTTACGCCAATTCTAAATAATCAATATATCTGTAAGGTTGAGAGAGTACATCTCTCAATCATTACTTTGTAAATATACAACATTAATTTGGATATTCCTAATGTTTTGTTGTTTTTTTTAATTTATTTTTTATTTATATATTTTGATGGTCTCAGGTCTTAAATGGAAGTACCCATTTTTATATTGTGAATACTGCCCATTGGTGTATTCATCAGCCAACTTTTCAGCAGCTTTGAGGTTGGATGCTTGAATTAATACATCTGGTGCTTTTCCGCTAAATCTACCATCTGATGATTCAATTAATCCGAATAACTTGAGTTCAGTTAATTTACCTTCTTTAATAAGTTTAGGTTGTTTTAGAGTTTTCATCTGTTCAACCATCAATTTTCTGTTTTGTTCTATGTTTGCCATAATATATATCCTATTGTAATAAATATCAAACTTTTTTAATTAACATCAATTATTCTGAATAGATTGGTTTTCATAATTTTGAAACCATCACCATCAGTTAGAATCATTGAATTACGATAATCCCCCCATTCAATCTGATATGATTTATCCAATCTACCACCATTTAAACCTTCTATAAGTCTGTTTAGTGCATTGATGGTATACATTGTATTAGATTCCTTTTTCCTATGTACCATAATAGTTGATGGTAGGAATTCCGTATCTCTGTTTGGTATAATATTATAACTTATCACCAGCTCTTTAGTTGGGTCTAATTTAAGTATAAATATTTTTCTACTGAATAACTCATATCCACCAAATATCTTAGTTAACAAATCCTCAAACGAAGATTCTGTTGTAAACGTACATAATAATTGCGTTCTCACTCATTCTCTCCGTATTATTTGTTTTTTTTTCGTTTAGAATCACCTGAGAATGACATTTGTACTCCACCACCCGCTCTTCCTTTAGTTCGCTTATCCCTATATGTTATTGAGTAATCATCTATATTATCATTACCAGGCTCCGTAACATACATCGGTACGCCTTTTTCATCAAAATATTGTTTGTTATGGGATAACCCATACCCACCACTTGTTTTAATATTATTGGAAATCTCAATAGCACCTAATAAGTTTTGAGGTTTTATACCTTTACCTGTTCTTAGGGTTTTAACATTATTCGGCCCTACTATTGCGGCTAGTTGTTCATCGGAAATTAAATTACCTAATTCTTTGGATAATTGGTTTTCAGATTCATCTAAAGCTTTTCCAAATTTATCCCAAAATAAAGATGCAGGGTTTGTACCGGCTAATGATTTTTTGATTTCTTTTATCTTTTCAGCATGTTTAGTAGTAATATCTGTTATTTTAGATAATTCTTCTTTACTAAAAGTATCCCCTAATCCTATTTCGGATAAGTTATCTTCTATAAACTTAGTGGTTTTTTGTTTTGTTTCTTTAGGAGTATTACCCAATACTAATTCATCGTTAATCATTAAGGTATTACCCTTTTCACCCACATACGAACCACTGCGACCTCTTTTAGATTCATCAGGATGTAATTGTGTTACTGCTTTTGAATTAGCAGGAAACCCATATGTTCTACCACTCTTCCCATACTTACAACTAATTAAATCAATACGTTCTGTATCAGATTTACGAATTTTATCACCACCAGGGAAATTACCCGCCGATGGTAAATAAACCTCTTCACCTTTAGCAAGTTCTTGTTCATACAAGTTGTTTTCTGCTATTTGTTTGATAACCGCGCCTGCAGCATCTGAATCTGAATTGTGTAATTCTGAGAATAACTCATTATATGATTCGTTGATAGCATCTGCAGCATCTTGACTTGGTACTTTATGATTTTTTGTGATTTGGGATAATCGTTCTTTATGTTTTCTCAACCCATCAACAAACCCAACATCCAATTGACCAGAATCTACTAATTTTTGAGCTGCGTCAATGGTATTGTTTAATGCTGGATTTCCGAAACTTTGTTTTAGATATTCATTGGTGTGTTTATTTGATGGCATTTTGATTTTCCCATTTTCATCCTTTACACCATAGATACCATGTAGTCCTGGTCGAATTCTACCTAAAGTTGAATTACTTTTAAATAATTGCTTCACCCCATTATCAGTTTTTGGAGTAGCTTCATTTTCTTTACCTAAATCAGGTTTAGATGCCGTACTTAATGTGTTTTTAACACCACTTGCGTTATATTCTTTAATATCAACATATTCTTTTACAGTATCTACTAATTTTTGAGTAGATGATGTACCATTACCTAACATTTTTCTAAAACCACCTAATTTATTAAGGTATGCTTTTTTACCATTTGAATTTGTAGAGAATCCCATTTCACTAACTAACCACTCAGCTGATTGTTTCTTTTCTTCAGCTGATGCATTATCAGACATTAGTGTTTCTATCTTTTTCATAGAATCATTAAATAATACCTGCTTATCATCTGAGAGTTCATCATAGAATTGAGAACTACTATTCTTCATAGAATCCAATTTCTTCTGAGAATCCTTACTGAAAGTTGATTTAGGCTTAGATTCGACTTCACCCTCTTTATCTTTTTCAGCCTTACTAATTTCACCCTTTGATGGTGCTATGTGTGTTTCAGGATTAGCCGTCTTTACTGTGTAAACATTTCCAGATGTTTTGTGCTTAACCCAAACATCTTCATTTTTTAACTTATCTTTTTCGTAAGTAGTAAGAGCACTTTTTTGAATATCTTTATCTACTTCTTCTTTGTCATCTTCTTTAGACTCATCTTCTTCATCCAACTCCATTGTTTGAAAGATATTACCCTCTTCTTCTTCCCAATTAGGATGTAGTTGTGCAGATACTGCAGTTTGATTTTTACCAACATTGATTCCTGATGATTTCCCAACCTTTAAAGAAAAGTTAGAAGGAGCATTAGCAATACTTTCAACTATATAATCAATAGTTTCATTATCAAATTCATACTCCTCTACTAAAACTTTTTTTAAACCTTTAATAGCTGATTCTGATTTTGGGTTTTTTAGTTCGGTACCTGACTCAACCCACCATAACCTAATCATCTCATTAAGAAAATTCTTCATACTTTATTCCTGTATATTTATGTATTCCATATTAGAATACCGAATACCTGCTTCAACTTTTGTAGGAAATCCATTCCCTTCTATAAGTATCTTTAAATCACTAATTACACTAAGTTCATCAGGATGCATATCCAATAAATATGAATCATATGTGTATAAAATCATTTTTGATTGTTTTTCTTCCAAATAACCCATTACTTTTGAAAGAATCATCATATTTAGTTCAGTTTCCGTTGCTTGTAACAAATAATTAAATACTTTATTAGCATTCATATCCTTTAAGTTTTCTTTCGATAGTTTTCTACCCATTGGTGTTTGGATAAACCCATTACGATTAAACTCCATCCATAATTTGTCTACTTTGTGTGATACTTTTTTGAAAAGAGGTATGTGTAGGTATTCGTCTTGCACCCCACCATATAATTGTCTAAATGTTATTCCTTTTGATTCTTCATAAGATACCTCATACATATCGGCAAGTGATTGGTGAGCAGAGGTGTCCATTGGAATCGGTTCTCCTACCATTTTTCCAATGATACGTGGGTGATATCCATCATAATCAAATTGTACTAATTTACCCCCATCGAACCTACTAATAAATCTATCCCTACTACCATCGTCTTTGTTAAGTGCGGCATAGTTGATACCCCCAAATTTGTTTGAAGGTCTCGAAGTTAAGGTATATGGGTTATACTCACTCCACTCCATTCCACTCTCTGTCCATAAGCCACTTTGTTCTACTTTATGGAGCGATTTGATATAGAAATTTTCAAATTTCTTCACACAATCGAAATTACCCCCACCCAAATCGTAATATTGTATAAATTCGTCTCGCATATCTCTAATAGATTCTATGTGTTTAGATATGGGTATAAGATTGTTAACACCTTTTAAAGTACCAAATCTTCTCTGATAAAATGTATGTGTTGGTGTTGAGGTAGATTCAATTGGGAAATTCGATTGTAAGTATTTTACTAAACTTGCATCAAATGAATTTTCTAACTGAAGAATCTTTAATAATGCTTTATTATTATGAACGTATGCTTCGTTGAATTTAAAGGTAAACTTATCTAATGTGGTTGTATGGTTGTCAATATTTTTTAAGTTGATTAGAACCTCTCTATCGTTGTGTATATCGTATATGTATAACAAAGACACCCCATCATTATTAGGGTGTACGGATGTGCTCTCCCATATTGGATGTATATACACTTTATCCATTACTATTGAACCTTCACTTTGGAAATCAATCATCTAATTTCTAATCTATTAACTCATCTATATTAATATTATGAGCATCTAATAAATCACCCAATGCTTCTCTATATGTGTCCAAATTAAAATCAGTTTCATCATGTTTCCATTTCCTCCAAAAGTTATGTTGTAGTTCCCATATAAACGATGCCATATCAGTCGATTTCATAGCTCTTTTCATTGCCATTTCATCATCGTTGTTGTCTAAATTATATTTTATTATTGCTTTCATTTTAAATGATTTTTAACTACATCCCAAGTTGATTCAAAACTATAACAAATAGGGTTACCATCTTCGTCTCTTGCACCATAGGCTTCCATCGGGTCTCTATCAATAACGTTTCCTTGTGAATCAAACACCTTCATACTACTCCAGTCCTTAGTACCCCAATCGTTTTCGTAGATAAACCAATTAATCCAATCCACACCTTCCTCAGTAAAAGATAAATCTAATGTTGTATCAAATATTTTACTGGCATTCACTTCTAATGGATATCGCCCCTCCATAAAGTCAAAGCCCATTGCATATAACTCTCTGAAGTCTTCTGTGAGTTTTTTATAGGTCATTAGTAAGTTTAAAAAATCTTTGTATTTCATATTTAAGTATTTAATATTTTATCCCAATAGCAAACCGTTTCTTTCTTACCCTCTCCATAGCTTGTAGTCCATACACATGGAAACTCTTCACGTGCTTGTTCTAATCTCTCTTTAACAGTCTTAGTCTTATCTGTAGAATGAGTATAATATAACCAACATTCCCAATAGTGATGGCAGTCATCTGGTACAAATGATACAGCAATTTGCCACTTAAAGAAAACGAATGACCAAATAGGATTCCATTCAAATCGGTAGTCTGTATCACTCCACTTTGTTTTCCATCCTAAGCTTACAAAGTCAAATCCAATCTTTTTAGGAATTGCTTTTTTATAACCAGGTTTATCTGGATTATTAATCCATTTACGAGGATAAAAGTAAGGTGTACCAATTGCAACCTCTCCAAAATACCATTTTAGTTTTGGTCTTTTGAATGGTGAATTAAATACTTTTAAAAATTTGAATTTATTCATTCTTTTCTAAATGTTTACGGATTTTATGTAATTCATATTGAATACCAATTATACCAACTATTATTGGTAATACTGCGATATATAATTCTAATCCACTCATATAAATTCTATTTCTCTTTGTTTAGTTTAATTATTTAATTCTTCCCAATCAGTTTCTTCAGGCATTACTTCTACATTTATATTACTAAGATTAGATTTCTCTATTATATTTTCTAGTACACCTTGAACATATGAACTGAAATAAAACCTATCATCTTTTAATCCATAACCTTTCTTATGACATTTATAACAACTTCCACTATAACCATAAAAATAAAAGTAATCATCATCCTCTTCTACTTTAGTGATACCACTATTTAATTTCCACCTATCACCATCAATATACCCACCTCTCCAGCCACCAAATACTTTGTAGTATGGAATATCAATATTATCTTCAGTTGGTATTCTAAGAATTACCCAATGTTCTGGAGTTTCCGATATTTGCTTTAATTTACTCATCTTTGTTTTATTTAAATTGTTGTATGTCCTATTTTAAATTCACCATCTGTATCGATAAGATATTGTCCACTAGGAAGTGTATCAATATAGTAATACTTACCACCAGTCGTTTTACCTTTAATATCAATATGGTCTTGCTGAGTATGTCCAACAATTTGAATGTAATTTTTCTTTAAGTCTGTTTTCTTATTAATTCTTTGTAATGAACGAGGTCTAATCCAAATTGGTGATTGCCAATCATTATCTCCATATCCATTTGGACTGAAGCCTGTATTACCTCTATCATAACCTGCATTGAAGGTAAATTCGTTTGGCTTATAAAGAAATAAATCATTTAGGAAATCTGATATCATTGATTCATCTGCATTATCTTGCTTATAGAAACCTACATCTTTTAAGAATTGAGAACTAACACCAGCATGAGTACATAATCTATTACCGATTAGTACAGACATTTGAAAGCACTTTTCATTTTCTCTAAAGAATTGTTCATATTGAAATGACATAGTTGATTGAAAGCCTGATGTACTACCTCTATCTTTAACTCCTGGCCAATAGTGAATATCGTGATTTCCAATTAAAAGATAAACCTTTTTGGTAAGGTCTAATTCTCTCTTCTTTTTGAACTCAACTATCTTCTTAATGTTATCTAATTGGATAACGGCTGGAATATCAAATGAATCGAAATAATCCCCAACGAAAACAATATTATCAACATCATTGTGTTTGGCAACGATATCTTTCCATACATCTCTACCATGTATATCTCCTATGTATATTGTTTCACTCATAACTTTTATTTTGTAAATATACGAAATTATTTTGACAATTCCAAAAGTAATTCCTGCAATTCTTCGTACTTATCTGCTTCTACTTCTAATTGATACCAACTCATATAGCTAAATGTGTTAATTTTTCGTTTAATCGTTTCATATGTTTACAAGGAGTATAACTACGGAACTCTCTTGCAGGACACTCACAATCGGTTATTTTGAAATCAGTAACTGTTACAGTATAATAGGATAACTTTCCAGTCTTTTTATTCCTACTACCCATTTCCCTATACTTCCACTTTTGCATCCTTAGTTTTATTTAAACGTTCAACTGCTTTAATTATCTTATCACAATTTTCAATAGAGGCCTCAATTTCAGAATCGTCTGAGTAATTTAGATTCCATCTACCATCTTGTAACATCTCAAAATCTTCCTTTAGGAATTTGATTCTGTTTAGTATTTCTTTTAAATCTATATCCATTACTCTGTTCTTAATAGTGAATAAAGTAATTCTGAATCCAATACGGATGGTTGAACTATTTCCAACTCATGTTCCATATACTCAAACTTTTCGTAATCGTTTGATTGAGATGCTACAATCTCTGTAAGATGAGATTCTAACTTTGTTGAATACATTACCACATCCGAATCTACTTCGATTTCGAAGGTATGACCCCCCTTTGGCTTCCAACTCTGTGGACAATCACCATTACCATCCCAATCATGCGCTCCGTAATTCTCATAGAACTGAGAATGAATTTTTAATTTACTTTTCATAACTTATTTATTTTTTAATTTTCAATTGGGTCAAACCTTAACCCCTTATTACCTTACTAATGTACGACAATTTATTGGATTTACCAAATTTTAAATGTTAAAAAATGTTAAATTTAATATCCAACAAAATCAATCTTAACACAGTCTGAAACGATACCCTGCTTAACTCCGTATGGGAACTCTTCATTCAACCAATAGTTTTGAACCATCTCTAGTTCTCTAAGGGTTTCATTGTATATATCTTCAAATGTGTATCCAGTACCATAACCAGTTGGACATACTACTGAGGACACTTTCCTTAACTTATCAATATCATCAGTATCGTATGCTGATTGTAATTGAATTTTGATTTCTGCTTTCATTAAGTCTGCCACCTTATCATTCCAATCGTACATTTCATTACTCCAAGGTTTAGTGATTTTAGGTTTTTGTGTGTTATTCATAACTTTTTAATTTTTACTTATTAAATGAGGTTAACTCTAACCCTTTTACTATGTAAATATACGAAAAAAGCATGGTATTACTAAACTTCTAATGTTAAGAAATTGTTAAGTTTTATGAAAATTCTCTGAAATCGGTTATGTAGTCATTCAATGATGGGTAATCTTCCGATTTTAGCAAGGTGGTTTGTCGGTTTGTATTTATGATATCATCCATATTACCTATAAGTCTCCATCTTATTTTGAATTTCTCCCAAAGAATCTTATCTAACCCATCGTCTGTTCCAACATTATCAAAATCATCTTTTGTTAATTCTAATATGTTATTATCATTTACTTTTTGAGCAAAGTATCGTTCCATCCAACCTCGTTTTCTATCTTTATCAGTTGGATTAATTTGACTTGGGTTTGGGGTAATTGATTTTTTAATGTCTATATTTTTAATAGCATCATACTCAAAGTTTTTAGTAAAATCAATACCAATCTCATTTTGTTGGTTTATGGTATTAACATCTACATATGGTATTAAGATTCTTGATTTACCATCTACATACGATGGTTCTGAAAATACCTCATCAGTGCTATATCTATGGTATTGTCCAATATACTCAGTAGTATCTTTAAACATCCACTCTTTACCCTTAGTTATTAAACCATTGGTTATCTGTGCTTTGGTGTAATATATTCGTCTTCGTTTATCAGCCATCTTTACAACCTTACTTGCATTACACCTTTTATGTCAGTTTGCCATCCACCTTGCCCATCGAATTTGTGGCCGAGTGCGGTAGTTTTAAAGAATAAATTATCTCCGTATGATTGTGGTAATCTATCTACTGTGAATCTACTATAAAATGGAATCCCCCATATACCATCTAATGTTATTGATAATTCAAATTGAGTTGGTGCTGATTTAAATTCGTCACCAATCGATGTTTGATTTTGAACAATATATCGTTTTAATATTTCTTCGGATGCCTCTACAATTGATGCATCATACCCCTCCCCATATGATTTTTTTTGTGCAGCTAATTGGTCGTCAGTAACTTTTGTTTTTTCTACTGGGTTAGGAGATTTATCGCAGTCAGAATATAAACTACTCCACATACTTTCTGGAATATCAACAGTTCCACCTGACCTAGCGGATGAATTTGCAGCCATTGCAATTTCAGCGTCCATAACGGAGTTTAATGACATACCTCTAATTATACTAGTTTCACCCAATACTTTGAATGGGAACGTGCCATCAATATTTCCACCCCCATATCCAGGTCTCTTATTTACAATATATGCAATATCCCCACCTGCTTCTACATCTTGATACCATACCAATTGATATAACCCACCCGTTAATTTTTCAATTTTTTCAAAAACTTTTCTAAAATAGTTTTTTGTATTAGGGGCAGTTGAGGTACTTCCTTTTTTATTTTCAGTTTTAGCTTCATTAAATAAACGAGTTAAAAGTGGTATTGCTAGATATATTTTTGATAAATCTGCATTGTCACCCTGAAACTCAGTTAACGTGTCTCCAAATTTCATTTCATTTCCGGCATCTGTGCCAACCCCGTAGTTAGCCATATCACCACCTAATAAAATTTCAACTGGGTCTGCAGAAAATAAATTTGCTGCATAATGTCCTATTGTAGTTGTGGAGTCACATTTAATTGTATATGCAGATTCACCATCCGCATCCTTCATTAACTCATTTGTTTGTCTAACCAATTCACCCAACGTAACATATGGAACAAATAAATCTTCTGTATCACTACTTAGGAATGATAGTAGACCAGGTGTTGCTGCTGCAGGAATATTTGCTAAAGCGTAGTTGGAATCACCCTCTGCTAATGTTATAGTTCCAGCTTGGGCATTATCCGCGGTGAACTCCTCTCCAGATGCTATAGCAAAGTTCTTTTTATGTCTTTTATTAATCGAGTCTATTAGACCAGGTAGTGCTACTTGCTCAGCTGTGTCATTTGCGACATCTTCGGGAGTTACATCTGGAACACCCTCTAAAGATTCACCTGCAAATAATTTGTTTTCACCGACCATATCAAAATTACAAGAAAAAGAACCATCTTGATTTGCTGAAAACCCAAAATTAAAAACGGTGCCTGTAAGAGTCCCACTATTTGCTGAAGATGATTCACCCCTCCAACCAAAATCAATTTTAACCTCATTTTGGATTCTCATAAAGGCGGCTTCTGCTCTATTTAACTGGTCTATTGTGAATACATCAAACTCAACTTTGACAGTCCACAGAGTTGCGTCTTCAATATTTTGACCACCGTCTGATTGAAAATCTACTGATTTAAGAATTGGTAAATTTCTTCTTATACCACCCTCATCTTCATATAAATCTAAACCAGCTTGTTCATTTATAGAACCATCTCCAATGGTCATTGTTCCTGCACAGATAGTTTTTGATTTGTTTACTCCAGTACCCGTTGCAGATACATAACAATATTTTTTGTAATTCCATTTTTTGAAATCTTCATCTCTAGTTATTCCAGCTACCAATCGTTCGCGGCGTTGGAGTTCTGCTAGAACATCACCTTCTATTGCTTTATTAAATATGTTAGTTGGGTCAAACGCCATAACTTATGAATTTAGATTATTATATTCTTTTACTATTGCAATAGGGTCTTTTGGGATTCTTATTTGAGCTCCAATTGGTACTGATAAATCACCTTTACCTATACCATTTGCTCTTGCAATAATCCACCACAATCTACTATTATCATAATATTTGTATGCAAGTGAATCTAATCTATCACCTTGTCTACCTATTATATAAATATCATTTGATTTTTTATCAATCATAGGATATTTAACGGTTGAACGATATCGTTTACCATTCTCATTTTTTAAAATGTCTATATCTTTATATCTGTTCATATTATATCTTTATTATGCAAAGTTTTCAGCTTTCCAATCGTAAACTGCACTAGCCAACTGAGGTCTATTACTACCCAATATTTTTAATCCAATTGAAATGTCAACACCCATTGGTAATTCACCTAATGGGTTCTCACTATCTAACATTGAAATTTCCCAAGGAGTTTCATCTGACATGGTGTATGATAATGATTCTATAAATGCTAATTTACCATTATATAAACTACCCAAACGGAAGGTTACCAATGTTCCTTGATACCCTGCAGCACCTCCATATTGAGGCATTGTCATTGTTGATAAATATTGTAGTTTTTTCCACATCGGTTTCATTTCAATACGAGATGTTGCATATGCTTGAAAGTTAAATGAAACACTTCGTTCAAATGTTGTATATTTGTATGCTTGGTCTGCTCTACCATTATATTTAATCGGGTCCCATGATGGTGAAAAAGTTTCAGTAATTCCTTTTGCAGTTCCTCTGAATTGAACTTTCTGGCCACCATCTGCTTGAAACCACATATTAACTAAATCATTACCACTTTCATCTAAATCGAGTGCGTTTATTTTATCGTATCGGTCTCCAGTAAGGTCTGTATTTCCCCAGTCTACTCTATTTTCCGATTCACCTAATTTACCAGGATTTCCAAAATTAACTCTTGTGTTTATGTTTTTCTCGCCGTAGTTTTCTTTTTCAGCTCGTTCTAATTCTTGACCAATCAACTTACTTCTGAAATCGTATGTATTTGCAGTATTACCTGCAACTCTATCTGGTATATCACCATATGCCATTGTTTGGTAATCTTTTATTACTTCAGAACCAGGAACTTTGCCTTCAGAATCTCCGTTTGCATCTACTTTATTAAGACCACCACCGTTAAACCCATCGGATATCTGAGTAGCTACACCAAAGTTTTTAGATTCATCAGAATCTAGTGGCAAATCATCACTATATGTATTAAATTT
>Ga0209223_10003278_pt1 | contig 15484 bp, 5 predicted proteins | sample COG_06_FD_184750 | JGI IMG/M metagenome (GOLD analysis project Ga0209223, IMG submission 184750) | Pelagic Microbial community sample from North Sea - COGITO 998_met_06 (SPAdes) (version 2) | ecosystem: Environmental > Aquatic > Marine > Neritic zone/Coastal water | place: Helgoland, sampling...
CCTGGTGCAAGTTGCCGAGGAGACCCAGCGCCACTGCATCATGCTGGAAAACTGCTGCTACAATGGCGAGGAGCTGTGGATCATGCAGATGATCAAGGAAGGCGTCTTTGGCAGCCTCACCCATGCCGAGTGCGCCTACCTGCACGACCTGCGCGTCATGATGCTCGACCCGACCTACTACGAAGACCGCTGGCGGCTGAAGCACCACCTCTACCGCAACGGCAACCTCTACACCACCCACGGCCTCGGCCCGGTGTCCATGTATTTCGACATCCTGAGGGGCGACACCCTCTCCCACCTCGTCAGCATGAGCTCGCGGGAAGCCGCATTGAGCGAAGCCCTTGCCGACACCGACGAAGCCGCCCTACAAGACATGGCAAAGCGCGTCAAATGCGGCGACGTGAACACGACCCTCATCCGGACCGTCCAGGGCAAGAGCATCATGCTCCAATTCGACACCCACTCCGGCCGCCCCTACAGCCGCCTCGACAAAGTCGTCGGCTCCAAGGCCGCCCACTACGGCTACCCCTCGCGCCTGTACATCGACCACGGCCCATCGTGGGGCCACAGCTGGGTCGACGACGACAAGATGAAGGCGATGCGGGAGCAATACGCCCACCCGCTCTGGACGCGCTTACAGGCCCTGGCGGCCGAACACAAGCAGGGCCACGGCGGCATGGACTTCATCATGATGTTCCGCCTGATCCGCTGCCTCAACGAAGGCCTGCCACTCGACCTCAACGTTTACGATGGCGTCCTGTGGAGCATGGTCGGCATCCTCGGCGAGGAATCCGTCTCGCGCGGCTCCGTCCGCATCGACATCCCCGACCTCACGGCCGGCAAGTGGCGCAACGCCACACCACACCCCGTCCACCGCGACCTCGGCTGACGCCACACCCCCTAAAGCCCCGCGCAGAAACCCGCACGAAAAAGGCCCGCCGAAGCGGGCCTTTTTCGATCACTGGATTTCAGCCTCATGCCCGAAATCCGGCATGTGCTCCCCGTCGGCCTCCGGCCTCCAAAGTTTCAAAGTGTCAACCCTCCTTCGCTTCGCTCAATCGGCATCCCTGAGACACCTGACCGAGAAGCCGCCTCGCGGATCGTAGTTGCTCCGGCTGATGGCTGGATCGTTGACGTTCAAGCGCCGGCGCCAAGCATTGCCGTCACTGGGCGAAGAACTCCACCAGAAGCCGTTGAAACCGGCATTGCTGAAGTAGCCATCGTTGTAGCGGTAGCCGCCCGGAAGGGCCAAAAACCCGAAGTCGTCCGTGCCGTTTCCATTGTTGTACCAGCCTGTTGTCGATTTCAATGCCGTCCCTTCCGTACCGGCAAATCCCTGAGATGTGATGTAGTCTTCCAATTCCGTCCACTCTCCATCGGTAGGGACGTGCCAACCCGCAGGACACAGGCCCCGAGCATCGTCTACCGCATACCAGTTGTACAAACGGCCATACGCCGCCAACGACTGCGCTTCGTCGCACGCGTTGATCTCAGGACTGAAGTAGCCACAATAGCTGCTGCCCTCGCCATAGACGGCGGTGGCTCCGGCTGTCATTGAGGTCCACTCCCCATCGGTCAAGCCCGCATGAATCACATCGCCGTTGCCGTACACCGTCGTCCGAAGGTTCTCCGCAAACCAGCATTGGTCGCCAATCTCCACCACGGCGTAAGTATGACCGTTCATCTCCACATCAGTGCACGTCGAAGTAAGCGTGGCGCAACTGCCGTCGTCCGTGTTGGCCGCTGCGTTGTACTCGGTATAGGCAGCATCGGTGCAACCGAAAACCACGAGCGTCAAACAACTGCCGTCGTCGGCAGTGGCCGTTGCGTCATACTCGATGTAGGCCGGATCAGTGCAACCCTGAACCTCTAGAATCTCGGCATCCCTGAGACAACGCACGGAGAATCCGTAGCGTGGATTGTAGTTGCCCCGGTCGATGCCTGGACTGAAGTAGTCCAAGTACCGGTACCAAGCATCGCCGCCATCCGGGGACGAACTCCACCAGTAGCCGTCGAGGCCGGCATTGTAGAAGTAGCCATTGGAGCTGTAGCGGGAGCCGCCCGGAAGGGCCGAAAACCCGAAGTCGTCCGTGCCGTTGCCATTGTTGGACCAGCCTGTTGTCGATTTCAATGCCGTGCCTTCCGTCCCGGCAAATCCCTGAGATGTGATGTAGTCTTCCAGTTCCGTCCACTCTCCATCCGTCGGCACGTGCCAACCCGCAGGACACAGGCCCCGAGCATCGTCCACCGCATACCAGTTGTACAATCGGCCATACGCCGCCAACGACTGCGCTTCATCGCACGCGTCGATGTCAGGACTGTTGTTCTCACAATAGCTGATGCCCTCGCCATAGACGGCGGTGGCTCCGGCTGTCGTCGAGGTCCACTCCCCATCGGTCAGGCCAGCAGGAATCACATCGCCGTTGCCGTACACCGTCGTCCGCAGGTTCTCCGCAAACCAGCACTGATCGCCGATTTCAACAGCGGTATACACGTAGCCATCGAATTCCACGGATGAACAGCTCGTGTCCGGGGTCGCACAAGTGCCGTCATTCACGGTGGCGGCGGGATCAAACTCGACGAATTGAGCATCCGTGCATCCCAATACGATCGGCGTGAGACAGCTGCCGTCATTCACAGTGGCGGCGGGATCAAACTCCAGAAAAACACTGTCCGTACATCCTGTTCTCAGCTCTTTCCAAGTGGGCGTCGTGCCGTCAAGCAACAGGGCTTGACCTGACAATCCCGTGGGGACCAACGACCATTGGGCGCCGTCCCAAAACAGCATTTCTCCGGGCGTGGTACCGGGCAGCATGGGGAGGGTGACGGTGTCCGAGGTGGCATTGGCCGCCGCTTCCTCGAGCGCGGCGATATAGTCGGTGAGGGTCTCGCCATCGATGAGGACCTCGCCGGGCGTAAAGTAGTTGCCGAAAAGGGGCAGGAGTCCGAGCAGGTCGCCCGCTCCGATGGCGCTGTCCTGGTCCACATCGGGGTTGTAGGGCAGGACGACCGTTTGGGCGGATGCGAGAAGACCGAGGCTGAGGAACAGCGCAAGCAGATAGGTCCGGTTCATGCTCCAATTTCGGCAATTCATTGATTCGCAGAGGCATGAAGGACTGCGGTTTTGTATACGCTTTGGGCCGCAAATGTGGATTGGAACCGATCCTCAACGGGAGCGGGCCACTCGGGCCGCCCCTACAGCCGCCTCGGCGAGGAATCCGTCTCGCGCGGCTCCGTCCGCATCGACATCCCCGACCTCACGGCCGGCAAGTGGCGCAACGCCACACCGCACCCCGTCCACCGCGACCTCGGCTGACGCCAAGCCCCCTAAAGCCCCGCGCAGAAACCCGTACGAAAAAGGCCCGCTTCGGCGGGCCTTTTTCGATCACAGGATTTCGGCCTCATGCCCGAAATCCGGCATGTGCTCCCCGTCGGCCGTCGGCCTCCAAAGTTTCAAAGTGTCAACCCTCCTTCGCTACGCTCAATCGGCATCCCTGAGACACCTGACCGAGAAGCCGAAGCGTGGATCGAAGTCGCTCCGGAGGATGGCTGGATTGCTGTAGCGCAAGTCCCGGAACCAAGCAAAGCCGCCACTGGGCGAAGAACTCCACCAGCGGCCGTAGATCCCGGCATCGTTGAAGTAGCCATAGCTGCCGCGGTAGCTGCCCGGAAGGGCCGAAAACCCAAAGTCGTCCGTGCCATTGCCATTGTCGTACCAGCCTGTTGTCGATTTCAATGCCGTGCCTTCCGTCCCGGCAAATCCCTCAGATGTGATGTAGTCTTCCAATTCCGTCCACTCGCCATCGGTAGGGACATGCCAACCCACAGGACACAGGCCCCGAGCATCGTCTACCGCATACCAGTTGTACAAACGGCCATACGCCGCCAACGACTGCGCTTCGTCGCACGCGTCGATCTCAGGACTGTAGTTCGCACAATAGCTGATGCCCTCGCCATAGACGGCGGTCGCGCCGGCTGTCGTTGAGGTCCACTCCCCATCGGACAAGCCCGCAGGAATCACATCGCCGTTGCCGTACACTGTCGTCCGAAGGTTCTCCGCAAACCAGCATTGGTCGCCGATCTCGACAACGGCGTAGGTGTGGCCGTCAAAGTCGACCGGCTCCACAAAATCGCAGATGCCATCCGCATCCACGTCCGTCCCAAATCCGCCACAGACTCCGCACTCATCTTCAAACAGACATTCCTCATTGATCGAACAGATGGTGCTCAATTCTACCGGATAAGGTCGCCACTCTCCGTCTCCATTTGCACTTCCATTCGAGCAGCATCCAAAGTCAGGGAATACCTGTGCTCCAAGGATGACGCTGATCGCCCCGTCCGTGGTGAGCTGCGCAATCAGCACCTTGCCACTGGCGTCGGGCAACCCCTGTGCATTGCCCTCATTGTAAATTGCCCAAAGACCACCGACAGCGTCATCCATCACAATGTCGCCTCCAGCTTCGAAGGCGGCTACCCAATTCTGACTCGGGCTGTTCACCATAATGATATCGTGCACAGCTGGCCCGTCCTCGGGCGAGTGTCCTATGGTCACATAGCTGTCGTAGATCAAATCCGGAAAGAACTGTAACTGTAACAAGGCGGAAGAAATCCCGCTACTCGCGGGTGCCCCGAATGCATCCTGATGGAAGGATGTCGTAGTGGAAATGGCCAATGGTGTGGATCCGTCACCATTAATGGCGGAAAGGAAATCCGTGGAGTTCTGAAGGACGACATACAGGCGATAGGTCGTCTGGCCAGCAAGGGTTCCACTGGTATGCACAGTGTGCACATCAAGACGCAAAGACATGCAGGGTCCCTCCACATTTCCAAGGCTGTAGTTGCAGGCTGTGGTGTCGGAGCAGAGGTCCACATCATCACATATGCCATCCCCATCGACATCTGATAGGCAAAACCCTCCGCAGACACCGATTGCGTCCGGCTCAATCCCGCAGGAACAACCCTGCTCCGTGTAGACACACACCGCGTTGTTCTCATCCCCAAAATTGCAAGCCGACAAATCGGTACAGAGGTCCAGATCGTCGCAGATGCCATCGGCATCTTCATCGACTGTGCAGTCACCTTCGCATACCCCCGTAGCATCGTAGGCGCCAACACAATCATCCACATCATCGCAGATGCCATCCCCATCGGCATCGGCGGAGCAAGTCCCTCCACAGTTACCGATGGCGTCCAACACGTTGCCCTGACAATCGCAATCACCCTGCGGCAATTCGCTGCATCCACATGCATAGATCGCGCCGGGACCGCCACAAACGCCGCAAGAATCAGGGCCAGGGCCATTACAGATTCCGCAGGCATCGAAGTATTGGCATGTGCCATCCTCAATGGTCGCCCCCTGAAAATTGCATGCTGACGTATCCGTGCAGCCCAACGTCAGCTGGATGCCAAACAGCTCCAGTGAAAAGGGCGTCCAGGTTGGCGTCGCGCCATCGAGGTACAGGACATTGCCGGAATCGCCCACAGGAAGCAAGGTCCATTGGACTCCATCCCAATACAGCATCTCCCCGGGAGCGGTGCCTGGCAACATGGGCAGCGGCACCGTATCGGCGTTGGCCTCCTCCAGAGCCAGTTGCAGCGCATCGATGTATTGGGTCAAGGTCTGGTCGTCCACCATGACCTCGCTGGGGGTGAAATAGCCGCCGAAAAGGGGCAGGAATTGCAGGAGGTCGGGCGCACCAATGGCACTGTCGGCGTTGGCGTCCGGGTTGTAGGGCAGGACGACCGTTTGGGCAGACGCGAGAAGACCGAGGCTGAGGAACAGCGCAAGCAGATAGGACCGGTTCATGCTCCAATTTCGGCAATTCATTGAGCCGCAGAGGCATGAAGGACTGCGGTTTTGTAAACGCTTTGGGCCGCAGGTGTAGTTTGGGACCGCTGCTCAGCGGGAGCGGGCCCACTCGAAGCCCTCGCGGATGGCGCGCTCGGCGTCGATGCCGTAGGCCTCCTTGGCGCCGCCGATGACGGTGACCGGCATGCCCGTCGATTGCAAGGATTCCACCGGCTCGTTGTTGGAGAGCTGGCCCGAGCAGAAGACCACGTTGTCGAGTTCGAGGAACTGCTCCTCGCCGCCGACCTCAATGCGGAGGCCGGTGGGCTCGATGGCCTTGTAGGTCACGCCGGGAATGGCCTGGACACCGCGGAAGCGGAGCGTGAGGCGGTGGATCCAGCCGGTGGTCTTGCCGAGGCCCTTGCCGGGTTTGCCCTCCTTGCGCTGCAGAAGGTAGATCGTGCGGCCGTTGCTGGGCCGTTTGGGTTCGATGAGCCCGCCGTCGTTCTCGAGGGACCCGTCGATGCCCCAACTGTTGCGGAAACCTTCAATCGTCTCCTCGCCGTGCGGATGCGAAAGGAAGTCCGCCACGTCGAAGCCGATGCCGCCGGCCCCGATCAGGGCCACACGCTCACCGATCTCCACTTCGCCGCTCAACACCTTGTCGTACGGCACGGCGATGGGCAGGTCGGCACCGGGAATCCGCGGAACGCGGGGACGGATGCCCGCACACCAAGCCACAGCCTGGTACGGCTTGCCTTCCTGTTCGGCGGCCCCGATGGCAGCGGATTCAAAGCGGGATTCCAAATGGATGCGGACGCCGTGGCGGTCCAGCTCGTGCTGGTAGTAGCGCAGGGTCTCGGCAAACTCCTCCTTGCCCGGAATCTGGCGCGCCAGGAGGAACTGACCGCCGAGTTGGGCCTTGGCCTCGAAGAGGTCGACCTCGGCGCCGCGCTTGGCGAGCTCCAGGGCGGTGGACATGCCCGCGGGACCTCCGCCGACCACGGCGTAGCGGCCTTCGAGTGCGGTGTTGGACGCCTTGGCGAATTCTGTTTCGCGGCCGGCGCGCGGATTGACCACGCATCCGGCGACCTGGCCCTTGAACGTTCGGTCCAGGCAGGCCTGGTTGCACGCGATGCAGGTGTTGATCTCGGCCTCGCGGCCCTCGACCGCCTTGGCGATGATGTCGCCGTCGGCGAGCCAGGGGCGCGCCATCGAAACAAGATCCGCGCATCCATCGGCCAGCACCTGCTCGGCCACCTCCGGCATGTTGATGCGGTTCGTGGTGACCAGCGGCAGGCCCACCTGGCCCATCAGCTTCTTGGTCACCCAAGCGAATCCGGCGCGGGGCACCATGGCGGCGATCGTGGGGATGCGCGCCTCGTGCCAGCCGATGCCGGTGTTGATGATGTCGGCGCCGGCGGCCTCGATGACCTGCGCCTGCTCCACCACCTCACCCCAGCCGTTGCCCTCCTCCACGAGGTCGAGCATGCTCAGGCGGTACATGATGGCAAAGTCGGGGCCGCAGGCTTGGCGAATGCGGGAAATGATCTCTTCTGGAAAACGCACCCGGTTGGCGAAGTCGCCACCCCAAGCGTCGGTCCTGTGGTTGGTTTTGCGCACCAAAAACTGGTTGATGAGGTAGCCTTCGGAGCCCATGACCTCCACGCCATCGTAGCCAGCCTCGCGGGCCAGCACCGCGCAGCGGACGTAAGCGCGGATGGTGCGCTCCACGCCCCTACCGCTGAGCGCCCACGGGCTAAACTTGCTGATGGGCGCCTTGCCCTTGGACGGGGCAACGCAGAAAGGATGGTAGCTGTATCGGCCGCCGTGCAGAATCTGCAGGGCGATGCGGCCACCGGATGCGTGGACGGCATCCGTAACCTGGCGGTGTTTGCCCGCTTGAGCCGAACGCATCAGGGTCGCGCCGTGGGGCGCCAGTTTTCCAGCCCGATTGGGTGAGATGCCCCCGGTGACGATGAGCCCGGCACCGCCTTCGGCGCGTTCAGCATAGAACTTGGCGAGCTTGGTGAATCCGTCCTTCTCCTCCTCGAGGCCCATGTGCATGGAGCCCATGATGGACCGGTTGGGCATGGTCATGCCTGCCACCTCTAGTGGCTGCAACAAATGGGGATACTTCGGATGTCGGGGCGCAGTTCCGGTCATGCCTCCCAAGTTCGGACAATGGAAGTTAACCGGTGAATAAAGCTGAAAGGGTTGCCAAGTCAGATACTGACCATCATTCAGGAGCAGGACATTCTTGCCCAAACATGGACAGGATGCTCAGGATGTCATCTACCCCTACAACCCCACTTCCATCTATGTCTTCAGGGCATGAAACTGCAGCGACAACACACTGCTGTAACTCTACAGACCACACTGTCCCTGCGCCACACAAGTTGGCATAAAAAGTACAGGACCCGTCATCCAGATTTGCCCCTGGGTTGTAATTGTCTGCATTGGCATAAGTACACCCTTCCACCTCCGGATTAAAGCCGCTCCAATCGACATCCAAAGTCAGCGAGAATAGGCCGTTCAGCCAAGACCACTGAAATTCAGAAGACGCGTAGAGAGGCACTGCAATTTCCAGCCCTTCTATGGATTCACCATTGTAGGTTAAACCCGTCCAATTGGGAGGGGAAGTCAAAATCAAAGTCACGGAATCTCCGGGCAATGAATTTCCAAAAGTGATGCCCAGGTCTGACTGTCCTTCCACGAATTGATAAGCATTTTCCGCAGACAAATTGTACCAAACCTCGCGCGCTCCTGTGGGCCAAAAAAGTTCCAGTGAATCCGCAACAGCAGCTGTTCCCATGCCAAAAAACTGCGTAGCACTGTGTTGTACATATAGATCTTGTCCAGCCCGCAAAGTCCTGTGCTGTGCGTGACCATCAGCGTGCAACACCATTCGGGTTCCAATCGCCTCATTATTGGAGTGGCTTCCACAAACGGAAACAGTCAATGCGTGACGATCCGGATGGTCTGCTTCAGATTCATTCACCCAAAATGATGCAAACTGGCCCAAGCCTAGTCCAACTACATCAGGCCGCAAGTCACCATCTAAATCGCCCCGAACCACGTTGTACAAGCGCAAATCGCAACCATTCCAATCACACGTTGAGTCGATAAACTGGCCCCCGGATGCAAGATTACCGGGGTTCTTGAAGAAGTAATTGTCATAGTATTCAGAGCCTGCTGGAATGCCGGCAACAACAAACTCACTGGTAGAAACCACCAAGTCCTCCCAACCATCCGAGTCAAAATCAATCCACATCGCCCCCCAAGACCAACGGTCGGTATCCAAGCCTACATCCACCGAGTTCTCCTCGTAACCTCCCGAACCGTTTGGATCAAAATATGCTCCAGTTTCCTGATCATATGGATAATTCAAAGTCACGGATTGGTTCGTTACAAAAACCTCTTCTGCACCATCGCCATCGGGGTCTCCAACCGTAACTGACATGGAAGACATGGCCACATTCAATCCCAACGAAGCGGCATCCTCCGTAAAAGTGCCATCTCCATTGTTGATGTAGGCAAAATTGACATAATCGCAATCCAACTCCACTCCGGCATCATTGATAACAAACAAATCAAGCAAGGCATCACCATTGAGGTCCATCCAGACTCCCTGAAATGAAGGTTGAAAACCATTTGCAATGCCGGATGCCGTTGAAATGTCTGTGAAGGACTCACCTGAATGCTCAAAGAGCACATTTTCTGTTTCCCACAATTCTTCGCAGGGAAGGGCATAAACAGAGATCATCAGATCAAGGTCTCGATCTTGATTCAAATCATGAAAGGCCATTCCCGAGCAGGAACGATTTTCAAGGATATCAAAGCCCCATTCTGTGGTTCGGTCCTCAAAAACACCAGCCTCATTGATCCAGACTTGACTTTTTGAAATCAGTCCGCCTCCGCTGAGGGACGAGTAACCCATGGATGCAGTGTGCAGAAAGTCGCGATCACCATCGTTATCAATGTCCAACCACATCACAGAAGTTGGCCGGCCCGTCCCGCTTGTAATGCCTAATTCTACTGGCGTTAAACCATTTGGACCTCCTTCATAAAAACTGATTTCACCCGTCGACTTGGTTATCGTCAAATCGTCCCAGCCATCCTGATTGAAATCCATAAGGCTCATGCCTTGGCCTAAAAAATTTGTGTAGGCCTCAAACATGGGGTCAGGAGATAACGCCGAAAACTGGGCATTGGAAACAACACCGTACCCCATCAAAAGACAGGCCAACATGGCTGCACGAATTCCAAAGAAAGTCTCCTTACTGTTCAAGAAATACATAACCTAAAGTTACATATTATGAAGTCTCATCAATCTCAATCAAATTCTGGAAAACGGTCTACAAACTCATTGCGCCGACCACGCGAGGGCAAAATCTGGTAGATGAAGCGGTCGTCACCTTCCTTAATCCTGCGTTTGTCATCCTTGAGTTCGGTGATGCCATCAATGAACTGTTGGTCCTTGGACGTGATGTTCATCACGCCGTTTCTGTATTCGAAGTAGTACCAATTCTCATCGTCGAGATGAAGGTAGATTCTGAGTATGCCATTGGTTCCAGCCAGACTCCATTCGATGCGGCCTTGCAGCCTCCTGAACACGGGCACCTTGCCCATCGACACGATGCCGATGCCATTTTCTCCGCTCACAAATGCGTCCTCAGACGGGTCCCAAGTCAAATCCAAGCCTGTAAACAAGAAGCGGTGCTGGATCGACTCTGGTGTCTTCTTAAACGCCCCCATGAGGGTCATCTCGCCCAAGACCTCGTCGGCACCTTCCAACCCCAGCCATTCCCGCGTGGCCGACTCAAAGGTGGTTTCTGTGATGTCCAAAGGCACCGCCGTCGCATACAACTGCAGCCTCTCGGCCAGTGACTTCCACAACTGCTCATCAAAAGGAAAGTCCATGCCCACCGTCACCGAAGCTTCAATGCCCGTGCCTGTTGGGAACACCGCTACAGTTCCAGCAGAACGCTGCGAAACCATCCCGTAGTCTACCGGCAATTGCACAGGTCCGCTTCCTGTAACACGACATTCACCCGCCTTTAACTCAATCAGCGTTCCTGGCAAGTTGGGTTGCAACATCTTTTCTGGCGATCCCGCTTGGTACACCGCATCGCGCTTGTTGTATCGCAGCTCACCCGTCGCCGCGAGAATGCGGTATTCGTTGTGACTCCTTACCTCATCAGCATAAGCACCATAGGGACCTCCACCAGGCTCATCGACATCCCGGAAGAAAGCGCCCACACCCAAATGGGCCATCATCGGAGTCTTGAGCGTGGTATCGAGGGGAATACGGACATCCTTCGGGTCAATCACCGAGGTGAACAACAGCTGTTGCTTGTCGGTTTCCGGACACGCCGCCTCCAAGGTGACCGCTCCATCAAATTCCAGGTGCTGCCGCGCTGCCGCCAAGCGAACGTTCCCAGAGAAGCCAAAGAAGGGGCTCAAGCCAAACCCGTCTTGGACAGGGATCACCCCTTGACCGACCGTTTCGCCGCTGGTGTCCACTTCCACCGTCTCCAACTGGATGAGCTGTTCCAATCCATTCTCATCCTCGTAGAACAAGCTGGCCCTGGCCTCATAATCGTAACGGCCCAAAACATTGACATCGGCGTCGAACAGACGGTGATACCGGGTCACCACATTGGCCACAATAACCGCCCTGGTGAGCTGGTCCATTTGCGCCCGGCGCCTGACCACGATGAGGCCGCTATCGGGCTCCACAAAAGCGTCGGCTGTTCGAATGAACTTGACCGATTCACACTTGAGCACGGCCTCGCTTACATCGTAAACAGCCGTAGGGGCCAAGAAATTCAGACTGTCCTGGTCGGCGCGCGTAGAATAAAAATTCGAGCTCGATGAAGCTTCATCGGAATCAATCACAAAGTCATCCAAGGGCTCACGGCTGGACGTCATCGCCATCTCGGCCTTGTCCATGAACCACTTGAACTCATCCATGTAGCACATGTACTGGTTGGCGGGCAGCTCGATTTTTGTTTCGCCATCGTTGGAGGCGAACTCACCGATGCGCTGATCAAAGTCGATGTCACAATGGACATTGCCGGTTTTGAAAGCCAACGCCCCTTCTACCTGTTGGTCCAGTTGGAACGAAGCCGTATCCGCCAAAATGTGACTGCGGTTGTATCGGAACAGGTCCGAACCGAGCTGGGCCCCGCTAAAGCGCATCACGCCATCTCCGGTCAGCCCTTCGTCGCCCAAGACCAATCCGCCTTCCAATTCACTCTCTCCCGCGAACAGCCTAAACGGCACCTCTTGGCTTCGGGCAGAGATGCGGTTAGAGCGGGGCTCAAACAACACGACCACCTCTTCACCCTGTACCTCTGGAACAGGAGGAGGGCCCGCTGATTCTATGTTGGTGAATACCTGTGCCGTTCCCTTGGTACTATCCGGAAGCAACACAAACCGATCGCTTTCGGCGTGGGAGGTTTTGAAATCCAAGGTTCCTCCTCCCTGCAACCCACCGCCATCCAAAGTGAGGTTCTGGTCAAAATTTCCGACGCCTCCATACACCTGGTAGCCTCCGGAGGGCGTCGACGTCGTAAAGCCAAGGTGTAAATCGTCCATCACGTGCAGATTTTCCTGCAGCGGAGGCAATAAGTCACCCGACTCCAAAGTGCCCGCAAAGACCAGCTCCTTGCGCCCCAAAGCATCCAAACTGTCCAGCGTAAAGGGCTCGACAACAAAACGAAAGCGGTCGCGCTCGTAAGCTCCCTCCTCGATGGCCTCGTCATCCCAATGGACATAGCTCGGCTCATCGGTCACCAATACTGGGTATTGCGGATAGGCCTCACTCAAGCGTCCCGATTTGTTGATGGGGACGTCCACCCGCAACACCCCTTGGATGTACTCCAGCTCGTTCCTCACCAATTTCCGCTTGGGCCGACCTTGCGCATCTTTTTCCTCCTCATTGACCCTCAACTTGCACGACTCAACCGCATTGAGTTCGATGGAGAACGATTCATAATCAAAGGCGTAATCAGAACCTTCGAATTGAAGGTTTCCCGCCCTCACCCCTCCGGCAAAATCAAAATCACGGTCCTCTCCGATCACCACCCTGCCCTCTCGGGGCTCGATCACCACACCGCGGTCCCTGGACACATTGACGCGTGCGACCCCATCGAGCTTGAGCTGGCCGTTGAGCAAACTGATCTCACCGTGGCCTGAACCCACCGCCTCGGAACGAAAAAACAACACGTCAAAGTCGCGTCTCCCGGCTGCATTGGCCAAGTCCCCGAAAAGTTTGTCTGTAGCCGTAGCCATCCTCGTCTGGAGGTCCATCTCCAAATAGCCCTGGTGTGCCATGCGGATCATCATAGCGCGCGACTTAGGCTCGCTCAAGCGCATGCTGGTCCCCAACTCCATGCTGCTGAAAGAAGAGTCTCCCGTAGCCTTTACATGGTTTCTCACCCTTACCAAGGGGTGAACGGGGTCAATTCCCTGCATGTCCCGAAACAGCCCGATATCGAAGAAATCGGCACTGGTGAGCACCGCCGTGGAACGCACAGAACCCGGAGGGCCTTCCAACCGAATTCGGGTATCCTCCATTCCCCATGACAGCACATTACAGTCAACAAAAAGGTTGTGGTAGGAATCGGTAAAAGGCCGCGGCCCCAATCCTTCGTCCGTCCGAATCAAATACAGCTTCTTGGTGTCAAGATTGAACCGCACATTCAACTCCGGGTGATACAAGCTATCTGAACCGATGCGCAAAACGGCCGCAGCTCCCTCGCCACTGAATTGGTCTGCACGCAGGATAAACAGGGAAGACTGGCATTCCACCATCACGGTATCTCCCCTTCTAAATTGAAGCCGAGCAGGCTCTTCTTCACTGCCTTTGCCTTGGAGTTCAGCGCCGCGAACCGTCAATCCGCCATCAAAGTCAACCCCCGGCACAATGTCCGGCATGGACAACCTGTTGACATAGGTGTCGAACCGCGGGTACCGGGCAGCGTCACTGGCCACCCCCGTTTTTTCGTCGCGTTTGCGCACCCGCGCTTTGTCCGTCAATTGTCCCAGAAGCGGGTCGGGAAACAATTCCGTCGTGAAGCGGGCTGAGTCCACAGCCAACGACGGGGATTTGAGGCGAATGGAGTATCCATTGAAGTCGGCGAAATTCAGGGAAGGGTCCCATCCCGAGCGCCCCCAATCTACCCGGCCACTGCGGCCTTCAAACCGCTCCTTGGCATAGTCGTAGGTGCCCGCGGTACGCTGCACAAGCAAGGTGTCCCCTTTGGCCAATGCCATCAAGCTGCCCGACGGACCAAACGTAAATTGAGGTCCTCCCTTTTCGGGAATGGAAATCGCCATGGGACCGTCAAAAGACCACGAGACAGATTGCGTTTTGTAGAAAACACCATCCCTCAAAAGGTCCTTACCCAAGGCGAGCAACGGTACAAAGTCCCTCGCCGACCTCCGGCTTTTCAACGCGCGCTCTACAGCGGCATCCCAAGCGGCAAAAGGCAACCGCATGGAATCCCCCGACAGGGCCATTTGAACGCTGCGCGCGTAACCAAACTGTTCGGGAAAAACACCGAGGTTCGCTTCCTGAATCTGTTCCAGCCGTTCCACAAAAACCCCAACCACATCGGCATCAGCAAGGGGATCGAGCAACAAGGGCTTCAACTCCTTTTCCAGGAACCGCTCTGCGTCTTTGTCATAGGCTGATACGCCTTTGCTCAATGTGGCCAAGGCATTTTCGAGGGCCACCACATCGGCTTCTTGGGCCGCCGCACGCGGGATGGAGATACAGGATACCGCCACCAACACCGCGGCCTTGGCCAAAAGAGAAAAGGAGAACCTCCTTTTGAGGAGCGCCGGGTGCATTGATTGAAAGTCCATTCCGATGATCCGGAAAAATAACGTTAGGGAGCCGTCCGTGGTATCTTGCCGGGCAGGATGTTCCAACTGTTGCGCACAATCCAATCCAAACCCCAGCTCGTGCCGCGCTGGGTGATCTTCACCATCGATCTGTCTTTAGGGGTCGTGGCATTGGGATTGGCCTTTGCCATTCGCTTCGAATTCGCTCCTCCAGCCCATGAACTAGAAGCTGCCCGGCGCTTCCTGCCTGCCTACATCGCCGTACGCGCATTCTCCATGCTGGTGTTCCGCACGTTTGCCGGCATCATTCGCTTTAGCGGTACGCGCGATGCCCAAAGGGTTTTGCTCGCTCTATCCATGGGAACCGCCATGTTCTTGGCATTGGACCTCGCCTCGAGCTCTATGGGCATGGCCTACCCTGTCCCTTTGAGTGTGGCGGCCATTGAACTCCTCACCTCATCGGTGATGCTCATCGGTTTTCGAATCACTGTGCGTTCCATCTATGAGCGGTTCCAATCGGCCAGGCCCACTGCTGTTGTCATCTTTGGTGCCGGGGAGGCGGGCATCATCACCAAGCAAGCTGTAGAACGTCCGAGCGACGACCCCCTCAAAGTCATGGCGTTCCTAGACGATGACACCGCGAAACACGGCAAACGCATCGATGGTGTCCCCATCCTCTCTGCCGATCGTGCCGCGCAGGTCCTCTCGGACTACAATGCAAAACGCCTCATTGTCTCGATCCAACAACTCGATCCCGTCCGCAAAGCGCAGGTGATCGATGCCGCACTCGACGCAGGCCTTCGTGTCATGGACGTTCCCCCTGCCCAACGTTGGATTCAA
>Ga0209223_10003280_pt1 | contig 15482 bp, 15 predicted proteins | sample COG_06_FD_184750 | JGI IMG/M metagenome (GOLD analysis project Ga0209223, IMG submission 184750) | Pelagic Microbial community sample from North Sea - COGITO 998_met_06 (SPAdes) (version 2) | ecosystem: Environmental > Aquatic > Marine > Neritic zone/Coastal water | place: Helgoland, sampling...
TTCAAGTCTTTCAACTCAATTGCGAGGACAATGTCAATACATTATCAAGGAATATTAAGCTACTTTGATAACAGAAGTACAAATGCTTCAGCAGAATCTTTTAACGCAAAGATTAAAGCTTTCAGAGCACAATTTAGAGGCGTGAGAAATATTCCATTCTTCCTTTTTAGACTAACAAATATTTTTGCTTAATTATGGAATCCCACAACTTTTACGACTGATCCTTTCTTTGGCGTTACTATTCTCTAAATAATAATGCTGATTGTATTGTGTTCCTTTGGTTTTTATGTGAGTTTTACTTTCTATATTTCCTTCCTTATACAATTTTATGTTGGCCTTGGTTGCTTGTAGATTTGTTTCATTCTTATAGACGGTAGTATGTTTAATAATTCCTCCATCTGGAGTTAGCACAAGAGCATCTCTATCATCGGTAAATGTTCCTAAAAATCCAAATGGAGTCGTTTGGCTGGTGCATTCTAGCCAATAGTCTTTTCCTTTATAAGGAAGGTTAAGAATTATGTGATCCCCTTGAATAGAGTGGAAGTCTTTTTCAATATTTCGTTTGCTGCTTTTAGCATAAATTTCTGTGTAGTAAGAAGTAATTCCAACTGCTTCAAGTAAAGATTTGGTATAGTTTGTAAGTCTCTTACAGTCTCCATATCCAAGTTTATCTACTTCATTGGAATATGTGGGGGAGAGTCCTCCTATTCCCTACTGAACACTTATATATCTCGTGTTTTCTTGTACATAATTGTAAATAAATTTTGCTTTTTCTAAAGTGTCTGTTATGTGTTCAGTAAGTTGTTGAATTCTTAATTTTGCGTCTTCAGAAAGATTGTTTTTTTCTTTAATTAAAACGTCATATTCCCATTTTCCAAATTCTTTCCAGTTGGTTGCAGTACCTTTCAATCCTTTGATTGCATACGTATCGAGTCCAAATAATACGTTAGGAAATAATTTTGTAATACTTGGAGCATAGCGCTCATAAGATTGCGCTTTTTGGTTTTTGATCTCAAAGCTAAATTTTCCATCTTCTTTTGTAGCAGTAATTGAAAATCCATCAAAATTTCTTTCCTTGGTTCTTAGATGAATGCCTTTTGGATTTAGAATTGTATAACTATTTTTTTCAATGGAGACATGGAATCCCTCAATAGGAAACCATTTTGGTATTGCACTTGTGGTGTTTGTTTTTATTTCTGATTCTAATACTACTGTATAGGGATATGTGCTGGCAGTATATTCTAGATATTTATACCTTCCATCAGAAGCTAGCGTTGAGCCACTGGTAGCGGTTACATCTTGAAATTTTGATTTCGAAAATTTTTTAAGTTTTTTCCCTGCTGCATTGTATATGATTGCTTGAAGAGAAATTATCTTTTGATTATCACTATAATAAAATGTTGCATCAAGATTACGATCTCCGGCTTTGTTAAGAATGGTTATAATACGCTTTGTTTTGATAGACATTTCGTCGCTATCCTCAATAGTAGCAACAGTTTCGTTTAATCTAATTACAGCGTTCGAATTTTCTTTTAATTCAGCTGGAATAAGAAAAGAGGATAGTGCTATTTCCTGTGAAAACAAGGTGGTATTTGTCATAAAAATGACAATAATTACTAGGGGTAATTGTAGAAATTTCATGATATAGATTGAAGTTGTAAAAGTATTAAAAACAAATTGTTAGAGCTTATTGTTTAACAAATGTTTATTTTAAGTTTAACTGTGTTTTTCCGGAGGTTTTAAAACAAGTTTAAAAATTATAAAAATCAAAACCCTACAGAAAATCGACTATAGGGTTTTGAAAGATTGAAATTGCAAAGTGTTATGCCATTTTAATTTTTCTTCTTTTGTTGTAGTTTGAAAATACTTTGAATGTATAGGAAACAATAACTCCTATTGCAACTGCGAAAATTAAATCCCAAAAAACGGTTAAGGTTAACACAAGAAACATAACAAGAACATCTTTTATGGGTAGATTATGTATGTTTTTTAATGTTTTCTTATCCATTACACCAATACCAACGGTAACCAAAATTCCAGCTAGGAAAACATTAGGGATATGAGAGGCGAGTGGACCTAAAATCATTAAAAAGAAAAGAAGTAGAATAGCTGCTGCCATTCCAGATATTTTTGTTTTTCCTCCGGAATCAATGTTCACTACAGTACGGATTGTTGTACCTGCACCTGGAATTCCAGCAAAAAGTGCAGCAATAGAGTTACCTATACCTTGTCCAATAAGTTCCTTATTGCTGTTGTGTTTTGTATCTGTCATATTATCAGCCACCACAGAAGTTAATAAGGAATCAATGGTACCTAATAGAGCTAAAGACAAGGAGGTTAAAATATCGGGAGTAAAAGTTCCGAATGAAAAGCTAGTGAAAATATCAAAGTTCAACTTTGGGAATCCGGTAGGGATATTTCCGATAATACCAAAAGAGGCTGGGTCTAAAAATAGTACGGAAGCAATAGGAACAGTAAATAATGCAACGAGTGTGCTTGGAACCGTCTTGGTGATTTTTTTAAAGCCATATATAATGGCTATAGTAGCAATAGCCAATATATATTCTGTAATTTTAATATGGGTTATTGCATGTGGAATTGCTTTGATAGAGGAAAGGACACCATCAGCTTTAAAACCTAGTACGTTGGGAAGTTGGGTAATTAAAATAATACAACCAATTCCTGTCATAAAGCCGGAAACCACAGTGCTTGGACTATATTTGATCAAACTTCCTAATTTCAATAAACCGAATAAAATTTGAAAAATACCTGCGGCAAAAAACACACAAAAAATAGGTTGAAGTGTCTTGGTAATGTCTCCATTATTGGCATGTAGAATTGTGGCAACTGCAACCAAACTTACGGCTGTTATAGGAGCAGTAGGTCCGCTAATTTGTGTGGAAGTCCCTCCGAACAGCGCGGCAAAAAATCCAATAAAAATAGCGCGATATAATCCTGATCAAGCGCCTAAACCTGATTGTAATCCGAATGCGAGAGCTATGGTTAGGGCTACGATTCCTGTGGTTATTCCTCCTAGTAAATCTCCTTTAAAATTTTGTAACATAGTCTTATGATTTTGATACTGTAAAATTATCAAACCACAGTGTTAAAAAAGACTAAAAAGTCTTTTTAACGAAAACGCTATCTTAAATAGTTATGTTTAGGAAAGTTTTATCGTTTATAATTTAGGGAAGAGAAAAGCCCTTTTCGAATGAATGAAAAGGGCTTTTAATATTTGAATTAAAAACTTGTTTTACAAACTAGCTTTTAAGAATTCACGGTTCATACGAGCAATGTTTTCTAAAGAAATTCCTTTAGGACATTCTACCTCACATGCTCCTGTATTTGTACAGTTACCAAATCCTTCCTCGTCCATTTGAGCAACCATGTTTAAAACGCGGTCTGTTGCTTCAACTTGTCCTTGTGGCAACAAAGCATATTGAGAAACTTTAGCTCCAACAAATAACATGGCAGATGAGTTTTTACAAGTTGCTACACAAGCTCCACAACCAATACAAGTAGCAGCATCCATAGCTTTGTCTGCATCAATTTTAGAAATAGGTGTTGCGTTCGCATCTTGCGTATTACCAGAAGTATTTACAGAGATGTAACCACCTGATTGTTGAATTCTATCAAAAGAAGTACGGTCTACAACTAAATCCTTGATTACAGGGAAAGCAGTTGCTCTAAATGGTTCAATATAAATTGTATCACCATCTTTGAAAGAACGCATGTGTAACTGACACGTAGTAACACCTCGATCAGGCCCATGAGCTTCCCCATTGATGTACATAGAACACATTCCGCAAATTCCTTCACGACAGTCATGGTCAAATGCCACTGGTTCCTCTCCTTTATTTATAATTTGTTCATTCAACATGTCAATCATTTCTAAAAATGACATGTCTGGAGATACATTACTAATATCATAATCTACTAAGCCTCCTTTATCTTTAGCACCGCTTTGGCGCCATATTTTTAACTTTAAGTCCATAATATTTTTATTTGTATGATCTTTGTTTTAATTCGATATCTTTAAACTCTAATTCCTCTTTATGAAGAACAGCATCTGCGGGTTCTCCCTTATATTCCCATGCAGCAACGTATGCGAAGTCTTTATCGTTACGTTTTGCTTCTCCTTTCTGTGGTCCATCTATCTCGGCAGATTCTTCTCTAAAGTGTCCTCCACAAGATTCGTTTCTGTTCAAAGCATCCTTTGCAAATAATTCTCCTAATTCAAGAAAATCTGCAACACGCCCCGCCTTCGCTAGTTCTTCGTTGTAGGTTTCTGATGTACCAGGAACTTTTACTTCTTTCCAGAATTCTTCGCGTAAAGCCTTGATTTCTGCCATGGCTTCAGTTAACCCTTTCTCATTACGAGACATTCCAACTTTATTCCACATGATTTTACCCAATCTTTTGTGGAAATGGTCAACAGATTTTGTTCCCTTGTTATTGATAAAGAAATCAATGCGCTTTTTTACGGATTGTTCAGCTTCTTCAAATTCTGGAGAGTCTGTCGATATTTTTCCAGTACGAATATCATCCGAAAGATAATCTCCGATGGTGTATGGCAATACAAAGTATCCATCAGCCAATCCTTGCATCAATGCAGAGGCTCCTAGTCTGTTTGCACCATGTTCAGAGAAGTTTGCCTCTCCAATACAGTAACAACCAGGTATGGTAGTCATTAAGTTGTAGTCTACCCACACACCTCCCATAGTATAATGTACTGCTGGGTAAATCATCATCGGGTTTTTGTAGGGATCTTCATCTACAATCTTATCATACATTTGGAATAAATTTCCATATTTGGCTTCTACAACAGCTTTCCCTAAATCATAGATTTTTTCGTCTGATGCATTGGGAATATTTTGAATTAATGCTTGTTCTTTTCCGTATCGTTCGATAGCAGAAGCAAAATCCAAATAAACGGCTTCACCCGTTTCGTTATGTCCTACACCGAATCCTGCATCAGCCCGTTCTTTTGCCGCTCTAGAGGCTACATCACGAGGCACTAAGTTACCAAAGGCAGGATATCTTCTTTCTAGGTAATAATCTCTGTCTTCTTCAGCAATGTCAATTGCTTTTTTCTTGTTCGCTCTAATGGCCTGTGCGTCTTCAATTTTTGCAGGAACCCAAATACGTCCATCATTACGCAAAGATTCTGACATTAATGTTAACTTAGACTGATTGTCACCGTGCACCGGAATACAAGTTGGGTGAATTTGAGTATAACAAGGGTTTGCAAAGAAAGCACCTTTTTTATGAATTTTCCATGCCGCAGAGGTGTTGGAGCCCATTGCATTTGTTGATAAGAAAAATACATTTCCGTATCCTCCAGAAGCAATCACTACCGCATGTGCAGAATGACGTTGAATTTCACCCGTAATTAAGTTACGTGCAATAATACCTCTTGCTTTTCCATCTACAATTACAACATCTAGCATTTCATGACGGTTGTGCATTTCAATTTTACCACGAGCAATCTGACGGTTCATTGCAGAGTAAGCTCCTAGTAATAACTGTTGTCCTGTTTGTCCTTTAGCGTAAAAAGTACGAGATACCAATACACCACCAAAAGAACGGTTGTCTAATAATCCACCATAGTCACGTGCAAAAGGAACTCCTTGCGCCACACATTGGTCAATAATATTTCCAGAAACTTCAGCCAAACGGTGTACGTTTGCTTCACGTGAACGGTAATCACCACCTTTTACAGTATCATAAAATAATCTGTATGTAGAGTCACCATCACCTTGATAGTTTTTGGCAGCATTGATCCCTCCTTGGGCAGCAATAGAGTGCGCTCTACGAGGAGAATCTTGGTAAGCAAAAGCTTTTACGTTATATCCTAACTCAGCTAAAGAAGCGGCAGCAGAACCACCAGCCAAACCTGTTCCAACAACAATAACATCAATGTTACGTTTATTTGCAGGGTTTACTAAGTCGATTTTGTCTTTGTATGTTGTCCACTTATCTTTAATTGGACCTTTAGGAATTTTTGAATTTAAAGTCGTCATATTTATATAAGATTAATGGTTTAAGAAATGAAATACAGCTACTAAAATAAATCCAGCAGGAATAACAATAGAGTATATCTTACCTGCAGCTTTCACTGTTTTTGTGTATTTGTTATTGAATCCCATTGATTGGAAAGCCGATTGAAATCCATGAGCTAAATGCAATCCTAATAATACGAATGATCCTACATAAGCGAGTACTCTCAATGGATTCACAAATTTATGCTGCAATTCTTCAAAGTATCGGAAGTCTTGAGTTCCTTCTAGCAATCCACTCATGTCTCCTTGTACGTACTTTATATTCAATTCTGGAATCCAGAAATCAATAAAGTGCAATACGATAAAAGCAAGAATTACCAAACCACTGTAAATCATGTTTCTTGAAGTCCAAGTTGAATTGGCAGCCCCATTGTCTTTAGCATACTTTACGGCTGTAGCTTTTTTGTTTTTTAATTCTAATACAAATCCCATTACAAAATGAAATACAACACCAAAAATTAAGATAGGTTGTAATAAAAATTGAACCATAGGATTGGTTCCCATAAAGTGTGATAAATTGTTGAATAATGTTTCGCTAAATAATGAAGTTAAATTAACTGATAAATGCATTATTAAGAAAAAGATAAGGAAGAGTGCTGACAGTGCCATGGCCACTTTCCTTGCAATTGATGAAGATAGAAATCCGCTCATTTTTAATTTAGTTTTAAGAATCGCACAAAGTTACTACTTAGATTTTCTTTTGAGAAAAAAAGATACTGTTTTTTTACTTATTTAGAATGGTTTTAAGAAAAGGATTTCGTGCTCTTAATCTCAGTGATTAGTAGTGCTTTGGTTTTTAGTTGTTATAAGATTTTTTGTTTTTTTTCATTGTTTTTTTTAAAGTTATAAACCCTAAAAAACTAAGTATTAATACTTAGTTTTTTAGGTGTTTTGGTATCAATTGTATGGCCAAATCATTGGAATTAAAATAATACTAACGATAAAAAAGATACCTAATAGGATGGCTCCACTTTTTAGATAATCTGTAAATTTATAGTTACCTGCATTCATTACCATAGTATTGGTTGGTGTTCCAAATGGTGTTAAGAAAGCTGTTGAGGCACTTACGGCAAGAGCCATCATAAATGGGTGTGGAGAATAGCCTAATTCTAAGGAAGCAACTAAAACAATTGGCGCCATTAAAATTGCTGTGGCTGTGTTACTCATCACCTGACTTAAGAAAGAGGTAATTAAAAAGATTCCAGCCAAAAAGTATGTTGGGTGCATGTCACCTAATGGCGTTATCATTGAATCTGCGATATATTTGGCTCCTCCAGTTTTTTGTAGGGCAACTCCCATGGGGATCATACCGGCCATGATGATGATTACGTTCCAGTTGATCGCACGGTAGGATTGATTCATGTTGATACAACCTCCGGCAATCATTATAAATGCAGTTAGCATTACTGTAATTGATGAAGAAAAAGGTCCCCAAATAAACATGGATACCATAAATACCATTGCTAGTATGGAAATCACTCCTTTTCTTGTGATTTTACCAACTTCTTTGGAGAGTTCTTCAGGAGATCCAATAATTAAGAAATCTCTGCTTTCTTCTTGAATCGCTTTGATATCTTCCCATTTGGCTCTCACTAAAATAGAATCCCCTTCTTGCAAGTCAAATTCTCTACCTCTGATACGTTTGTTGTGTCTGTTCAATGCCATCACTTGTACATTGTATTTTTCACCAAATCTACCAGTATTGATATGTCTTCCTTTATAACTAGATTTTGGGGCAACAATCAATTCACAAATACCAACTTCATCAGAAAGTACATTCTGTTTTACAAATTCTCCATCAACTTCTTCTAGTTTTGTAGCGGCAACATTGTGCTTGTCAATAAATCTATTGATACGCTTTTCACTACAGTTTACCAACAGTTCATCTCCTGCTTTGAACTCTCTATCAAGATCTGGAAATTCATCCGGTTCCGATTTTTTAAAACCTACTTTTTTTAGGAATGAAGTTGTTGAATCTTCTTGAGGAATAATTTTTATAATATTTACTCCCATGGTAGACCCTAATTTCATCTGCTTGATAGTTTGTCCGATAGCGGATGAGTTTGGTCTGATTCTAACTTTCCAGAACCCTTCAAATAATTGGTATGAATCTTCAATGTTTTGAATAGACTCATCAATATCTTCCATTCTTCTTGATTCGTTGTTTGGTAAAAGTTTTGTTCCAAAATATCTCATGTATATAACCGTAAGAATCAATAAAGGAACACCGATTAATGAAAATTCAAAAAATCCAAATTCTGGGACTCCAGCATCAATCATGGCTTGATTGGTAACAATATTGGTTGGTGTACCTGTTAAGGTTAACAAACCTCCAGTGGCCGCCGCAAAAGATAATGGAATTAACATTTTTGAAGCCGGTGTTTTCAAACGCCAGGCTGCAGCTATAATTACGGGCATCAAGGAAGCTACGGTTCCCGTATTACTCATAAAGGCCGATAGGATGGCTGAACCTATTATAATAAGCACTAATAGTTTGTTTGAATTGTTTTTTGATAACTGGATGATTTTATTTCCAAGCCAAGAAGTCAAACCTGCCCTACTCATGGCTTCACCAACAATAAATAATCCCGCAATTAGGAGGATACTGGAGTTACTAAAACCCGAAAAAGTTTCGTTAACTGTAAGGATTCCTGTCATGCTCAAAGCCATCATACTGGTAAGGGCAACGATATCAGGTCTTATCTTTCCTGAAACGAAAAGAACAATTGTGATTGCTAAAATAATAAATGTAATTTCCATAATTCTGATGTTTATTCTACAAATTTATACCTAACAAAAATGGACGATTATGATATATATTACTTCTGTTTTTTAGGCGTGTTTATGATTCTTTTAAGGCCTTGTAACCTCTTGTTTTCTAGCTACGAATACCATATCGTAGATAGTTTTAAATATTTTAAACCTTTTTTTTATTTGAGTTTATCAAGCATTTCGGATTGCTCCATTGTCCTTTGTAATCCTCTAAATTAATATCTTCTCCGTAGCAGTTTTGATAATTTCCAGCAGGATCTTTTCTTAGTATTTTTAGTTTTCCTTGGTGTATTTGTTCGAGTATCAAATCTATCAATTTGGATTTGTCGGCCTTTTTGTTTTCTTTGAAAATTAAGATTCCTATGTTGTTGTTGTAAAGATCCATTTCTGATGAAGCTTCATCTGGAATACTGCCATCTTCTAGTTTGTTTTTTTTGTAATATTTGTAATTTCCTTTTTCATGCGCCTTGCCTAAACTTTTGGCAGATCTTTTCCCAATTCCTTGAGAAAGTGTTGCCATCCAATAAGCATGTCGGAAGGCATCTACTTGACCTCCATTTTTGTCTCCATCTAAAAGATTTGTAGTAGCAATAGAATCTGCTGTTTTTTGAGCGGCTATTGAAATTTTGTAAGCTTTTTTTGCTTTGAAGGGATGAAAAATAACCCAGCATTTTTCTGAGGCTGAAAGCTTTTTGAAACCAGACTTATTTGCTTGTCCAAAACTTGCAGATATGCAAAGAAGAAAAAATAGGGAAGAGAGGTTTTTTTTCAAGGCAATGCTAAATTAAATCTAACAATACAAATTTATGGAATTGTAAGTATAGTTTGGGTTAAGGTTTTATATTTTTACAAGACAAAATATTTTATCATGAAATACGATTCGATCAGCAGTAGTTTGTTTGTAAAAAACAGAAAAAAGTTTGTTTCTCAGTTGAAGCCTAAATCTTTTGCATTTTTTAATTCAAATGATATTTATCCCGTGAGCGCTGATAGTACTTTGCCCTTTGCACAGCATAGAGATATTTTTTATTTAACCGGGGTTGATCAAGAGGAGAGTGTTTTGTTCTTATGTCCGGACGCAAAGAAAAAAGAGTATCGTGAAATTTTGTTTGTGAGAGAAACTAACGAACATATTGCCATTTGGGAAGGTGCCAAATTAACCAAATCCGAAGCTACCAAGACTTCTGGCGTGGAGACGGTTCTTTGGCTGGATGAAATGGATGCCTTTTTATCCGAATTGATGGAAGAGGTTGAGAATGTTTATATCAATATCAACGGTCATTATAGAGCAAAGGTTGAAACTGAAACAAGAGAAGATCGTTTTATCAAAAAGGTGAAAAAGAATTTTTCTGAGAAGAATTACGAAGAAAGCAATCCTATTTTGCAACGCATAAGATCGATTAAAGAAAAGGAAGAATTGGAATTGATTCAAAAGGCTTGTGATATTACTGAAAAAGGCTTTAGAAGATTACTACCTTTTATTAAACCGGGTGTTTGGGAATATGAAATTGAGGCTGAACTGATTCATGAATTTGTGAAAAATAGGTCTAAAGGATTTGCTTATACACCCATACTGGCATCTGGGAATAATGCCAATGTATTGCATTATACTGAAAACAATCAACAGTGTAAATCGGGTGAATTAATTTTGATGGATGTTGCGGCAGAATATGCAAATTATTCTTCTGATTTGACTAGAACGATTCCGGTTTCTGGAGTTTTTTCAAAGAGACAAAAAGAGGTGTATAATGCGGTGAAAAAAATTAAAAAAGAAGCCACAAAACTCTTAGTTCCTGGGGTTGTATTAAAAGATTACCATGAAGAAGTCGGGCAAATGATGACATCGGAATTGATCGATTTAAAATTGATAGATAAGCTTGATGTTAAAAATCAAGATCCTGAATGGCCAGCCTATAAAAAGTATTTTATGCATGGGACTTCTCATCATATGGGATTGGATACTCATGATTATGGAATTTTAACAGATCCAATGGAAGCCAATATGGTTTTTACTGTTGAGCCTGGAATTTATATACCCGAAGAAGGGTTTGGAATTCGTTTGGAGGATGATGTTGTAGTGCAAGAAACGGGTTCACCATTTAATCTAATGCAAAATATACCTATTGAGGCTGAAGAAATTGAAGATTTGATGAATTCATGAAATTGAAAACTTTCCTAGAATTTTCTAAAAGAGTACTTTTGCCATTCTTACTAATAAGAACAGAATTCAATTGAGAATATCATGAAAAAAATTACGGTAATCGGAGGTGGAAACATGGGTTTCACATATGCAGAATCTATTTACAATTCTAATTTAGATGCAAGTATTGAGGTACTTGAAAAGTCTGTTGAAAGAATTGATGAAATCAATAATTTAAATACGATTTCTGCAGGAGATGATTTTAGTATTCTAAAAGATTCTGATGTTATTTTTTTAGCAGTCAAACCACAAATAGCGCCTTCCGTTTTTGTAGGAATCAAAGAATTATTAAACAAAGAACAATTGGTGGTTTCTATTATGGCAGGAACAACTATCGAAACGATCCAAAATGGATTAGAATTGGATAAGGTTGTAAGAGCAATGCCCAATTTACCATCACAAGTTAAGCTAGGAGTTACTACTTATGTTGGTTCAAATGAGGTTTCCACTCAAGATTTAGAATTGGTAGGTGGAATTCTAGAAACTACAGGTGAAGCTATATTGGTTGAAAATGAAGATGCCATTGATAAATCTACTGGTATCTCAGGTAGTGGACCTGGTTTTGTGTTTTACATGATGAACGCTATGGTTGCTGCTGCTGAAAATTTAGGTTTTTCTCCTGATCAGTCTAAGACGTTAGTGTCTCAAACTTTTGGTGGAGCTGTGAAATTGTATGAAGAAAATGATATTTCTTTAACGGAATGGATGGATAGAGTTGCTTCAAAAGGAGGTACCACTATTGCAGGATTGAATTATTTAGACGAAGTAAATGTAGGTGAAGGAATTCAAGGATGTGTAAAGACATGTGTAGCTCGAGCATTTGAGTTAGGAGGTAAAAAACAGTAAACACTTTTAACTATATGTTTGTTTCTTATAAAAACACACAAATTCATTTTACAGAAACCGGTTCTGGAACTGCGGTAGTATTGTTACATGGTTTTTTAGAGAATACTACCATGTGGAATTCTACAGTTGCATTCTTGTCACAAAGATATCGTGTGATAGCAATTGATTTGTTGGGACATGGTTTGTCAGAGAATTTAGGATATGTACATACAATGGAGCAGATGTCAGAAGCTGTTCAAGAGGTGTTGTATCATTTGAAAATTAGAAAAACTTTTTTAATCGGGCATTCTATGGGAGGTTATGTAGCGTTGGCTTTTGCAGAGTTTTTTCCAGATAACGTAAAAGGACTCTGTTTGTTAAATTCAACAAGTCGTGCCGATTCTGAAGAAAAACAAATTGGACGTGATAGAGCGATTCAAATTGTAAAAGAAAACCATACGTCATTTATTAGAAATTCTATACCAATGCTCTTTAGGTCAAAGAATAGAAAATTATACAGAGCAGAAATCAATGAAGTAAAGAAAGAGGCATTGAAAACATCCAAACAAGGAATTATTGCTGCTTTGGAAGGGATGAAGATTAGAAATGATAGAGAGGTGTTGTTGCATTTCGGGCCTTATCCAAAAATGATGATTATTGGAGAAAAAGATCCTGTATTAAAACTAGAAGATTTGTTAGATCAGGTTTCTGGCACAGAAACCCTGGTGCATAGGTTTTCAGAAGGACATATGTCTCATATAGAAAACAAGGGTGAAATGCTTACGGTACTATCTGATTTTTTGAAAAAGAACTAAGACTTATTTGATGTAAAGCCAAGCGTCTTTTGCAATATTCTTTTTGATAATTTCTAAGTGCTCTTTAGCTTCTTTTCTTGTGGTGTAACTTTCAAAACTTACTTGAGTAAGTCCCCATTTGTTAACTCCTACAATTTGCGCATTGAAGCCTTTTTTCTTTAATTGGTTTACTTTTTTTAAAGCATTGTTTTTTTTAGAAAAGGCACCTGCAATTAAATGAAACTTTTTTGGAAGTTCTTTTTTAACTACATCCAAATTGATTTCTGGCAAAGGGTTGCTGATTACAAAAGTAGCTTCTTGTATTTTTCTTGAAACAGTCTCTTGGTATTCTTTGGCAAGATTTGAAGCTTTTTTCGGGTAAACCGAATTATAGCTAAGAGCTCCGATAGTTAAAAATGCAGCAACAGTGGCAGCGTATTTTAAATATCGGGGTGATTTTCTTTTTTCAGAAGTTTCAAGTTGTGTTACTTTTTGTTTGTATTCAACTCTTTTTATCACGTCTGATTGGAAGGTGTCAAGTCCAAAAGAACTCGCTAGATAATTTGTAGTTTTAACAGGAGCAAAAATAATTTTGTTTTCCTTGTTTAAGCGTAATGTACCAATTGCTTTTAAGTCAATAGAATTATCTTTTAGAAGAGAATTCCAATTTGCAACGGCTAATTCAATTTTTTTAATTGCTTCTTCAAAAGAAATGTTTTCTGAGGCAGCAATATAGTTAGCAAGTAATCCATCATTGTTTAGCAACTGACTATTGAAACTTAATTTCTTAGTCGGAGGTGTAAACGTATGTGTATAATGATTGATAGTAGATGAAATTGAATTTGAAACAAATCCTCCAAAACCAGGTACGATTACACATTCATAACGGTACAATAAATCGCTGATGTATTTTGATAACTTCACAAAACAAATATATATATAAAATCTTATTCGAGAATGATCATGTTATTAAAAAATTATGAACATTTATTTTGTAACTTATATATCAAATTGTTACAATATGAAAGAGGACGAGTTATTGTATGCCTTGGCTCTGCAAAGAGTCAAAGGGGTAGGGGATATCATTGCAAAAAAGCTTATTGAGACTTGCGGTAGTCCCAAAAGTGTGTTTGAGGAACGTTCTAAAACACTCCAGAAAATTAACGGAATTGGAACGGTGTTATTGAAAAATATATTTGATTCGGAAGCTTTAAAAGAAGCAGAAAAGGAGCTTTTGTTTTTGCAGAAGAATGATATAAAACCTTGTTATTTTCTAGAGGAATCTTATCCCTCTTATTTGAAAAATTGTATCGATGGTCCTTTTCTCTTTTTTAAGGATGGCGATTTTGATTTTGACAATAAAAAAATATTGAGTGTCGTAGGTACTAGAAATATGACAAACTATGGCAAAGATTTTTGTCGGGATTTGATCGATGGTCTCTCGGGTTATGATCCTATGATAATTAGTGGTTTTGCTTATGGTGTGGATATTTGTGCGCATCGAGCGGCCTTGGAACATAAACTTCAGACGGTAGGGGTTTTTGCACATGGGTTGGATCAGGTGTATCCTAAGGTGCATAAAAAACACATGGCAGAAATGTATGAGCGCGGCGGTTTTATCTCTGAGTTTTGGAGTGAGGAACAGCCCTTGAAAGAAAATTTTTTAAAACGAAATAGAATAGTAGCGGGTATTTCAGAAGCTACGATTGTCATAGAGTCGGCTTCAAGAGGAGGTTCTTTGGCGACAGCAACTATTGCAAATTCATACGGAAGAGATGTATTTGCAGCCCCGGGAAGAAGTACGGACGCATATAGCGCGGGCTGTAATAATTTGATAAGATCGAATAAAGCAGCTTTGATTACCTCGTCTGCCGATTTGATTGATCTCCTTGGATGGAAAAAAGAAAAGTCGAAGAAAGTAATTCAGCCTACTTTGTTTCTCGATTTACAAGAAGATGAGCAAAAAGTTTTTGACTACCTAAGTCAGAGAAAAAAAGAACTCTTGGATATTATTGCTTTGGAGTGTGATATTCTAATACATAAAACTGCCTCTATTTTATTTCAGCTAGAAATGAAAGGCTTGATACGACCCTTGCCAGGCAAATTGTTTGAGGTGATATAACGATCTTATTTCAGTTCAATTAATTCGATATTACTATAGTCACTCCCTCTTTTATCTTCAAATATTCGTATCAGTTCTTGCAGTTTCTTTGGGTTTGTTTCTGCTGAATTTTTCTGCTGCCCTTTGTCGATTGAAAGATCGTAAAGTTGATAGCTATTAGAATTACCAATTTCTATGTTTACAGATTCAATAATAGCCTCTCCTCTATAAGGAGGAATCATGACCCAATTTTTGTGTCTTAATGCAATTCTAGTGGTTGCCTCAATAATCAGGTCTGTACGCCCTTGATCAGAAGTTCCCATAAAGGTGTTTAGTAGTTCCGCGCTGTCCTTTGATCTTAAGTCGCTCCCAACCAATTGAGCCAATGAGCTTAATAAGTCCATTTGACAAACAAGAGCTTCTGAAGTTTTCGGTTGAATTTTGTTTTTCCAATAGGTAATAAAAGGAACATGTGTGCCAGCTTCAAACAAACTATATTTTCCACCTCTAAAAGGTCCCCAGGGGGTGTGATTTCCAAGTTTTTCAACTGCGTCATCATAATAACCGTCATTAAGAACGGGTCCATTATCGCTTGAAAAAAGGTAGTGTCTAAAAAAGTGTGTCTGATCTCTCAATCAATTAGAAGTATTTTTCTGTTATATGTTGTTTAGTTTCCTGTCAAATTTAAAGCTATACATTGGATATTTAAAATAGGTATCTTCTTTATC
>Ga0209223_10003284_pt1 | contig 15467 bp, 15 predicted proteins | sample COG_06_FD_184750 | JGI IMG/M metagenome (GOLD analysis project Ga0209223, IMG submission 184750) | Pelagic Microbial community sample from North Sea - COGITO 998_met_06 (SPAdes) (version 2) | ecosystem: Environmental > Aquatic > Marine > Neritic zone/Coastal water | place: Helgoland, sampling...
TGACCTGAGAGCATTAACTCAACTAACATAATTTTAAAGTCCTTGTCGTATCTTTTTGTTTTACTCATAATTCAAATATATTCATTTATGAGCCGTTTTAACTGTAACTATAAAAGTAGGCATTCCAATTCTTCTGAGATGTATATTTGTTGACTTATGTTGTGTTCGTATTCCTGTTCTATAGTACTTAGCAATAAAGAGCTATAAGCTTCTTTGTTTTCTCCTAGAGGCTTTACTCTAAGCAGCAATTGACTCGGATTGATACGTTCTAAAAACAAAGTGATTCTCTCATAGGCTTGCAGTCGAACCGGCAAGGTTGTTTTCCTGTTTTCTTGTAATAGTTTGAACTTTCTTCTACTGTTTTCGTTTTTAAAATGTGCATTGAAAAAATAATAAGCAATACCTCCTGTAATAATGGCCGGAAGAATTGATAAAGCAAGTGTTGTAAAGTCCATTTTATTCTTGTGAATTTATATAAGTGGAACGAATTTAAACATTTTTTTAAAATAGCGAATATGTAGATAACTTTTATTGTTTTAATAGAGCTTAAAACTTATTTTTGATGCTTGTAGTAGAGATACTTTTTTATTAAAATTCAAAAGAAATTAGTTTGGCAGATTATTTAGAAGGATTGAATCCATCGCAAAAAGCAGCAGTTTTACAAACCAAAGGACCTATGATTATCATTGCAGGTGCAGGTTCAGGAAAAACTAGAGTGCTTACCTATAGGATTGCCCATTTGATGAAGAGTGGTGTGGATGCATTTAATATTTTGAATTTGACTTTTACCAATAAAGCAGCACGTGAAATGAAAGAACGTATTGCGAGTGTGGTTGGAGAAAGTGAGGCTAAAAATCTATGGATGGGGACTTTTCACTCGGTATTTGCTAGGATTTTAAGATCGGAATCAGATAAACTAGGATATCCTTCAAATTTTACCATTTACGATTCACAGGATTCCGTAAAACTTATAGGCTCCATTATCAAAGAGTTGCAATTAGACAAAGAACGCTACAAGGCAAAGCAAGTGTTGAGTAGAATTTCTCAGTTTAAAAACAGTTTGATTACCGTAAAAGCCTATTTTAATAATACGGATTTAAAAGAAGCAGATACCATGGCAAGTCGACCTAAGATGGGGGAGATTTATAAGGCCTATGTTGAGCGTTGTTTTAAATCAGGAGCGATGGATTTTGACGATTTGTTGTTGAGAACGAATGAATTATTATCTAGATTTCCGGATGTATTGGCAAAATACCAAGACCGTTTCCGATATGTAATGGTGGATGAGTACCAAGATACCAACCATTCTCAATATCTTATTGTGCGTGCTTTAGCAGATAGATTTCAAAATATCTGTGTGGTTGGAGATGATTCTCAGAGTATTTACGCCTTCCGTGGTGCGAATATCAACAACATATTGAATTTCCAAAAGCACTATACCGATGTTAAAACATTTAAACTAGAGCAAAATTATAGATCTTCTAAAAATATTGTTGAAGCAGCGAATAGCGTCATCGACAAAAATAAAACCAAATTAGACAAAGAAATTTTTACCGAAAATGCGGATGGACCTAAGGTAAAAGTAATGCGTACTATTTCTGATGGTGAAGAAGGAAGATGGGTGGCCAATTCTATCTTTGAAAACAAAATGAATCATCAGTTGACAAATGATAAGTTTTGTATTCTGTATAGAACCAATGCTCAATCAAGAGCTATGGAGGATGCCTTGAGAAAGAAAAGAATCGCCTATAAAATTTATGGAGGTACTTCCTTTTATCAACGTAAGGAGATCAAAGATGTTTTGTCTTATTTAAGAGTGCTTATCAATCCAAAAGATGATATAGCCTTGACAAGAATCATCAATTATCCGGCAAGAGGTATTGGCGCAACAACGATAGATAAGTTAACAATTGCAGCAAATCATTATAATAAATCAATATTTGAAATTGTTGCTCATATTGATAAATTGGATATCAAGATCAATGCTGGAACCAAAACAAAATTGAAAAATTTTGCCAATATGATTCAGGCACTTTCTATCAATGCTCAGAAAGTTAATGCCTTTGATATTGCAGATCAGGTAGTGAAGCAAATTCAAATTGTAAAAGATTTAGAAGCAGATGGTACTCCTGAAGGGATCAGTAAGGTTGAAAATGTGCAAGAGTTGTTAAATGGTATCCAGTATTTTGTAGATGATGCTAAGGAAAAGGAACAAGAAGATTCGTTAGCTGTGTTTTTAGAAGATGTCGCTTTGAAATCTGATTTAGATAGTGATAAAGAGGATGATGAGCCGATGGTTTCCTTAATGACGATTCACTTGGCAAAAGGGTTAGAATATCCTTATGTGTATATTGTGGGATTAGAGGAATCCTTATTTCCTTCTGCCATGAGCATGAATACGAGAAGTGAGTTAGAGGAGGAGCGTAGATTGTTTTATGTGGCACTGACAAGAGCGGAGCATCAGGCGTATTTAAGTTTTGCTCAAACAAGATATCGTTGGGGGAAATTAACAGATGGGGAGCCAAGTCGATTCTTAGAAGAAATAGATCCTGTGTATTTAGAATATCTAACACCAAAAAAACTGGCACCAAGAACTAATAATTTTGTGGATAGTAGCTTGTTTGAAGATGATGTTCCTAAAGATAAAATAAGATTTAGAAAACCTATTCCTAGAAAATCAGCTAGTGTAAGAACGGCGAAACCAAGTGTATTGAAGAAACCATTGGTAGCACCGAAAAATATGAAGCCCGTATCAAAAGTTGCAACGAGAGCTGGTGGTGTTTCAGATGCAAAAATTGCCGTTGGGACAAAAGTAGAACATATTCGTTTTGGTCAAGGAGAGGTGATGAAATTAGAAGGAGTTGGTGGAGACGCGAAAGCTGAAATTAAATTTGAAAAGGAAGGAATGAAAAAGTTGATTCTGAAATTTGCGAAATTAAACGTCTTGGAGTAAAAATCAGTAATTTTGAGCACTTAAATTCTATCAAATTAGTTGTAGATATATAAAAGAATAATTTAGCATTTAAAATAAAAATTGCTATCAATTCTTCATTGATTGCTTTTTGTACTCTTCTTTTTTATTATAGTCGGACAAATTATTTTAGATGGAATGGAGATTAGTCTAGAGGCTTTTCAAATTTCAGGAGGGGTTATATTATTCCTGTTTGCTATTTCAATGGTGTTGGGAGAAAGTAAGCCAAAGTCGGAAATGAGTCTGATTACCGATTATAAAAAAGTTACCATATTTCTAGTAGCCTTGCCTTCTATAGCATCACCAGGAGCTATTTTGGCAGTTGTATTGCCGACGGACAATAAAGTGTATTCCATCACTAAACAGATTGTTACAATTGTAGATTTTGCACTAGTTGTTTGAGTTACTTGTTTGGTTTTATTAGTCTCTAATAAAGTGCAAAAAAGAATAGGAGAAGGAGGGATTATTGTTATTAGTAAGGTGATGGGCTTGATCTTATCAGCCTATGCAGCTCAGAGTATTTTAAGCGGTATCAAAGCTTTTTTATGAGTTAGAAGAATCTAACTACTAGGATTGATTGCCTAGGATTTATTTCTTACATTTAAGTTTACTAACTAAATTGATATTACTATGTATAGTTCAAAAATAACGGGACTTGGATTTTATGTTCCTGAGAACATCGTGACGAATGATGATTTGTCTAAAATGATGGATACAAATGATGAATGGATCCAGGAACGTACAGGAATTAAAGAACGACGTTGGATCAAGGAAGGATCTGGTGATTCTACCTCAGTTATGGGAGCAAAAGCTGCTAGAAAGGCAATTGAGCGCGCTGGATTGACAAAGGATGATATCGATTTTATAGTATTTGCAACCTTAAGTCCGGATATGTATTTTCCGGGTGGAGGTGTTGAGATTCAAGAGATGTTAGAGATGCCTACAATTGGTGCTTTGGATGTTAGAAATCAATGTTCTGGTTTTGTATATGCGATGTCTGTGGCAGATCAGTTTATAAAAACAGGGATGTATAAAAATATTTTGGTCATAGGATCAGAGAATCACTCTGGTGGATTGGATAAAACCACACGAGGTAGAAATGTTTCTGTGATATTTGGAGATGGTGCAGGGGCTGTTGTTTTGAGTAGAAGTGAAGAAGAAGGAAAGGGAATTTTATCCACACATTTACATTCTGAAGGAAAGCATGCCAAAGAGTTGGTTTTAGAAGGACCAAGTACGGGAAGATGGGTTCCAGAGATTATAGAAAATAATGATCCAAATGATATTTCTTACTACCCTTATATGAATGGTCAGTTTGTCTTCAAACATGCTGTAACGCGTTTTTCTGAGGCTATTTTAGAAGGACTTGAAAAGAATGGCTTAAAGCCTGAAGATATAGATTTGTTAGTGCCGCATCAAGCAAACTTGCGTATTGCTCAATTCATCCAAAAAAAGTTTAGATTGAATGACGATCAAGTGTATAACAATATCATGCATTATGGTAATACAACTGCAGCTTCGGTTGTAATTGCGTTGAGTGAAGCCTGGGAAAAAGGTAAAATTAAAGACAACGACTTGGTGGTATTGGCGGCCTTTGGAAGTGGATTTACTTGGGGGTCTGTTTTTATAAGGTGGTAATAAGTATAGACTTCGACAAGCTCAGCCTCCGACGGATGTACCCTGAGCCTGTCGAAGGGTAATTGGTTTTACTTGAACTTATTTTCTTTCAAAATAAAACTTTCTCCTAGATATACTTTTCTTACAGTAGGATCATCAGCGAGTTCTTTCGGTGTTCCTTCTTTTAAAATACCTCCTTCATACATCAAATAAGTTTTATCAGTAATGGCTAGTGTTGCTTGTACATCATGATCGGTAATTAGGATTCCGATATTTCTATTTTTTAATTGTGCCACAATACTTTGAATGTCTTCTACGGCAATAGGGTCAACTCCTGCAAATGGCTCATCTAATAAGATAAATTTAGGGTCAGATGCCAAACAACGAGCGATTTCGGTACGCCTTCTTTCTCCACCTGAGAGGAGATCACCTCTGTTTTTTCTCACATGCCCTAAACTAAACTCCTCGATTAGGCTTTCTAGTTTTTCATTTTCTTCTTTTTTTGTTCTGCCTGTAAATTGTAATACAGATCGGATATTGTCTTCAACCGACAGTTTTCTAAATACAGAAGCTTCTTGTGCCAGGTACCCCACACCATGTTGGGCTCTTTTGTACATTGGGAATTCAGTAACTTCAAGATCGTCTAAAAATATTTTTCCGAAATTTGGCTGAACCATTCCTACAATCATGTAAAAAGAAGTTGTCTTACCTGCTCCATTCGGACCTAATAAACCAATGATTTCTCCTTGGTTCACTTCAAGGGAAATACCTTTTACAACTTTTCTGTTACCGTATAGTTTTTGAATGTTTTCAGCTCTAAGTTTCATAAAAGAGATATAAATTTTGTTATGCTTGTTCTTGTTTTTTTACTACAAATCTAGATACGTGGATACTTACTTCGTATAATATCAACACAGGAATAGAAACAATTATTTGACTGGCAACATCCGGAGGTGTAATTACAGCAGATAATAAAAGTACAACTACTAAAGCATGTTTTCTATATGTTTTCAAAAATTCTGGTGTGATCAATCCTAATTTTGTCAAGAAAAATATCAAAACGGGAAGTTCAAATACAACAGAAACTCCAAGTATGGTGTTTGTCACCATAGATATATAGGAGGATAAGGTAAAGTTATTTTGAATGGTGTCTGTAATTTCAAAATGATAGAAGAAATAAACAGACATCGGAACAATCACATAAAAACTAAATGCGACTCCCGTGAAAAACAGGATAGAGGTGATGAATAAGAACCCTTTAGATTTTTTTATTTCGCTCTCATGCAATCCAGGAGCAATAAATTTCCACATCTCCCATAGTATATAGGGAAAGGAAATAATCAAACCTAAAATCAACGAAGTCCATATGGCATTCATCAATTGGTTGGTCATAGAAAGACTTTGTAGTTTTTGAGGGAATTTAACACCACAAAAATCACTATCAATACCGATAGAACTAAACACTTCGCAAAACCATTGATACGTAACAAAATTTGTATCTAAATGAGCTAATAGAAATCCGTCATACACTTCCTTTTTAAAAACAAAGAGGATGATACCAAATATAAAAATTGCTGCAGTCGATCTTACTAAATGCCATCTTAGTTCTTCAAGATGGGATAAAAATGACATTTGGTTTTTTTCTTCACTCATGAATTTAATAATTTGTGCGTACTATAATTTTAAAATATTCCTTCTTTGATAAGATCGTGTAAATGAATGATTCCAATATATTCTTTTTAATCATTCAAAACCAATACTTGTGTAATACCAAAATTCTCTAAAGTATTCAAAGCATCAATTGCCATAGCTTCCGCATCCAAAGTTTTTGGATTTGTAGACATGATGTCTTTTGCTTTCAATTCAGAAATATCACTATGTTTTTCTAACATTCTACGGATATCTCCATCCGTAATCATTCCAGAAATAACTCCGTTGTCTAAAACGGCGGCCGCACCCAACCTTTTTTTAGAAATTTCTATAATCACATCTTTCACATTCGTTTCTGAAGTAACAGCCGGTACAGCATCAGTATTTACCAAATCATTAACTCTTAAATACAAACGTTTTCCTAGAGCTCCTCCTGGATGGTATTTTGCGAAATCTTTACTTGAGAAATCTTTTAGATCTAGCAAACATATAGCCAAAGCATATCCCATAACCAATTGAGCCGTAGTGCTTGTAGTGGGCGCAAGGTTGTTAGGGCAAGCTTCTTTTTCAACGGCACAGTTCAATACAAAATCTGCATTGGTTGCTAAAAAAGAATCAGGATTACCTGTCAAGGCAATTATTTTATTTCCATAGTTTTGAATGAAAGGAACCAAGACTTTTATTTCAGGCGTATTACCACTTTTCGAGATACAAATGACAGTATCTTCTTCTTGAATATTTCCAAGATCTCCATGAATGGCATCAGCAGCGTGCATAAAGATGGCTGGTGTACCTGTAGAGTTCATTGTAGCCACAATTTTGTTTGCAATAATGGCGCTTTTACCAATACCTGTAATAATAACTCTTCCTTTAGAATAAAATATGAAATTTACGGCCTTTTCAAAATCAGAATTGATTAATTTTTTTAAATTCGCTATGGCTTTACTTTCTATGTCAATAGTAAGCAAGGCTTTGTCAATAATTGTATTCGTGTTTTTCAAAAGTTTTAATTTTGTAGAATAAAAAAAAGTGATACCTTTATTTGCAAATGTATCTAAAAATAGATTAGGAAAGGTAATGAATAGAAAGGAAATTGACTTACATGGTCCTTTAAAAAAGTTTTTCGGATTTTTAAAATTCAAGGGCTTGCAGGAAGATGTAATTAGAAGTATAGTTGCTGGAGATAACACTTTTGCAATTATGCCAACAGGAGGAGGGAAATCATTGTGTTATCAGTTACCAGCGTTGATGAAAGAAGGAACAGCAATTGTGGTTTCTCCACTAATTGCTTTGATGAAAAATCAAGTGGATGCGATTCGTGGAATTTCTGAAAATGATGGAATTGCACATGTATTGAATTCTTCATTAAATAAAACTGAAATAACAAGGGTTAAAACAGATATTGAGAACGGGTTGACCAAGTTGTTATACGTAGCTCCAGAATCGTTGATAAAAGAAGAATATGTTGAGTTTTTAAAATCTCAAACAATATCATTTGTAGCGATTGATGAGGCACACTGTATATCAGAGTGGGGACACGACTTTAGACCGGAATACAGAAACCTTCGAAATATTATAAAAAATATTGATAACGTACCTGTAATTGGTTTGACTGCAACAGCGACTGAAAAGGTGCAAGAAGATATTTTAAAAACATTGGGTATTTCTGATGCAAATAGGTTCAAAGCTTCTTTTAATAGACCCAATTTGTTTTATGATGTAAGACCTAAAACGAAGGATATTTATAGTGATATGATTCGTTTTGTTCGTGGGTACCAAGGGAAATCAGGTGTGATTTATTGTTTGAGTAGAAAAAAGGTAGAAGAAGTTGCTCAAATTCTTCAAGTGAATGGTGTAAAAGCGATGCCTTATCATGCTGGGTTGGATGCTAAAACTAGAGCAAAACATCAGGATATGTTTTTGATGGAAGATACGGATATAATTGTAGCAACCATAGCTTTTGGAATGGGGATAGATAAACCTGATGTGCGTTTTGTGATTCACCATGATATACCCAAAAGTTTAGAAAGCTATTACCAAGAAACAGGTAGAGCAGGTAGAGATGATGGAGAAGGGTATTGTTTAGCCTACTACTCGTATAAAGATATTGAGAAGCTAGAGAAGTTTATGTCTAGCAAGCCTGTGGCAGAGCAGGAAATTGGATATGCTTTGTTACAGGAAGTTGTGAGTTATGCTGAGACTTCAATGAGTAGACGAAAGTATTTATTACATTATTTTGGAGAAGAATTTGATGCGGTAAATGGTTTGGGTGCTGATATGGATGATAATACGAGAACTCCAAAACCAAAAGTAGAGGCTGGAGAAGAAGTAAAAATATTATTATCTGTTGTAAGAGATTCCAAAGAAAAATACAAAGCAAAAGATATAGTGGCAACCTTGATAGGAAAGGAGAATGCCATGTTGAATTCCCATAAAACACCTGAAAGACCATTTTTTGGTATCGGTAAAAACCACAAGGCGGATTATTGGATGGCTTTGATAAGGCAAACTTTTGTTGTTGATCTATTAAAAAAAGAGATAGAACAATACGGCGTTCTTAAAATGACAGAATCAGGTCATGATTTTATAGCAAATCCACGTTCGTTCATGATGACCGCGGATCATACCTATACACACACAGAAAATGTGGGGGAAGGAGTTGTAAACTCTAAAGCTCAAGGTGGTATAAGCGATCAGAAGTTGATGGGTATTTTAAAAGACTTGAGAAAAAAAGTAGCGAAGAAAAAAGGAGTTCCTCCTTTTGCTATTTTTCAAGACCCAAGTTTAGAAGCCATGGCTTTAAGATATCCAATAACAATAGAGGAGTTGTCTAATGTGCATGGTGTAGGTGATGGGAAAGCAAAGAAGTTTGGAAAAGATTTTATTGCTGTTATTGAAGCCTATGTAAATGAAAATGACATTGTTCGTCCAGATGATTTAATAGTCAAAGGAACAGGTGTTAAGTCTGGTTTGAAATTGTATATCATTCAAAATACCGATAGAAAATTATCTCTAGAAGATATTTCTAAATCAAAAGGTTTAGAGATGGATCAATTGATTAAAGAGATAGAAACTATTGTGTATTCAGGTACAAAATTGGATATTTCTTATTGTATTGATGATATATTGGATGAGGACCAACAAGAAGAAATTATGGAGTATTTTATGGATTCTGAGACAGATGACATACAGGCTGCCATGGATGAATTTGATGGTGATTATGAAGAGGAGGATATGCGTTTGATGCGTATTAAATTTTTAAGCGAAGTAGCGAATTGATACTTTGTAAAATTGGAAAAAGAAATTAAGAGTATGGAAGAAAAGCAAAGCTTGTCTTTAGAAGAAATAGAAAAAATAAGCACCAAGGAAGGTTTAAAAGAACTGCTTGCTCAGAAAGGTGGAAAGTATAAAACAATACTTGATACCATAGCATATGAGGAAGAACTGAAAAAACTTCAAGTTGAGTTGGTGAAATTCCAACAATGGGTTGCTAAAAATAACAAGAGAGTTGCGGTGATTTTTGAAGGAAGAGATGCCGCTGGTAAAGGAGGGGCTATTAGAAGGTTTATGGAACATTTAAGTCCAAGAACGTCTCGATTAGTTGCCTTGAATAAACCTACGGATATAGAACGTGGTCAGTGGTATTTTATGCGTTATATCAAAGAATTACCAAATCCTGGTGAAATCGTGTTTTTTGATAGAAGTTGGTACAACCGTGCTGTAGTAGAACCGGTAATGGGGTTTTGTGACGACGATCAATACAACGAGTTTATGTCTCAGGTGCCAGAATTTGAACATATGCTTTATGAAGATGGTTTGATTATTATAAAGTTCTGGTTGTCTATCTCAAAAGATGAACAAGAAAAGAGATTTAATTCCAGAATGAAAAATCCATTGAAACGATGGAAATTTAGTCCTGTGGATCAAAAAGGACAAGAATTGTGGGATAAATATTCTCATTTTAAGGAACAAATGTATAGTAAAACGCATACGAGTTATAGTCCTTGGGTGATTGTAAAAACGAACAACAAAGAGGTTGCCAGGTTGGAATGTATTAGGTATGTGTTGTCTAAGTTTGAGTATGATGGAAAAGATTTCTCTCAAACAAGTTTGTTTCCAGATCCAAATGTAATCATGCATTATTTTAGATCATCCCACTCCATAGATTAAGGGGTTTTTAGAATTAAAGTATTAAAAAATTGAATTACGAATAAGATGGAAGGAAGCCTAGAAGGAAAACCTGTTATAGACAAATTGAATACCAAAATTGGTATCAAAGGATTGTTAGGGAAAGATGGAATAAGTATAGAGCGTGCCTTGCGTGTGCATGACTATGAAAAAAAACTGAAGAAACTTCAAGTTCAGTTGATTAAAATGCAAACGGAGGTTATAGAATCGAACCAACGAGTGATTGTTATTTTTGAGGGTAGAGATGCTGCAGGAAAAGGAGGAGCTATTAGAAGAATAACGGAAAGAATCAATCCACGTCATTTTAGAATTGTGGCTTTGAGAAAACCTTCTGAAGAGGAAAGTACTCAGTGGTATTTTCAACGATATATAAAGAAATTCCCAAAGGCTGGTGAAATAGTTTTTTTCGACAGAAGTTGGTACAATAGAGCAGTTGTTGAACCTGTAAATGGATTCTGTACACAAGAAGAGTATGAGATTTTTATGAGTCAGGTAAATGATTTTGAAAAAATGATTACTCAATCGGGTATAAAGCTTGTCAAAATTTATATGTCTATTAATAAAAGAGAGCAGGCAAAACGTTTTGATGAAATCAAGAAAAATCCATTGAAACAATGGAAAATGACTACAGTAGATGAAGCTGCTCAAGGCTTGTGGGATGAGTATACAAAGTACAAAACGAAGATGTTTGAAAATACGCCTGAAGAGGGAATCCCATGGAAAATAATCAAGGCCAACAGAAAAACATCTGCCAGAATTGGAGCTATAGAATATTTGTTGTCTCAAATATCTTACGATAAGAAACGAGAAGTGTAGCAATGAAATTTAGTAAAGGAGATAAGGTAGCCGTTTTAGATGATGCTATCCGAGGTGTTGTGGTTTCCGTTGATAAAGCTAAGGTTATAATTGAAGACGAACTTGGGTTTGAATTGACCTATGAAGCACGTCATTTGGTTAAAATAGCCAAGGATCAAAGTGAACTGTCTAAATTTTCTGATATAAACAATCCTTTGTTGCGTGCCAAAACACAACCAAAGAAAAAGAAAAACCACCAGATCAAAAAAAATAAAAAAGAAGGTACCGTTCCTCCTATGGAAGTGGATTTACATATTCAAAATTTGGTAAAGTCCACGAGAGGCATGCAGAATTTTGATATGTTGACCATCCAATTAGATACGGCAAAGCATAAACTAGAATTTGCCATCCGTAAACGAATTCCACGTATTGTATTTATTCATGGAGTAGGAGAAGGGGTTTTACAAAAAGAATTACACTATTTGTTAGGGAGATATCCCGTAAAGATTTCTGAAGGTTCTTACCTCAAGTATGGTAAGGGAGCGACCGAAGTTTATATCATTCAAAGTAGAGGTTAATTACTCTACCACATCACCTGGGTTTTCCGTAGAAGTAAATTCACCACTTTTGGTTCCGTAATTATAGCCGTTTTGATAATTAATGGTACTTGACTCATTGTAAAGTGTCAGCTCAGAAAACTCAAATCGCATCACGTATTTATATGCATAGGTATTGGTCACTGGACTTGCTGGTGTGATCGGTGTCATATCATCTTTGTCAAGGTAATCAACAATCGTATTTACGTTGGTGTCTGCAGTTTCAGACTCTTCTATAGAAGGAATTCCATCATTGTCGTCATCAGTGTCTAGATAATTTGGAATACCATCTCCGTCCGTATCAACCGTCTGAGGATCTCCTGTAGAAGTTGGTGGTAAGTTTGCTATTTGAATATCTTCGTTTATAGTAAGTTTGTTATCTCCATCATCGTCTACGTCAATATAATTAGGATAACCATCTCCATCCGTATCATCATCCGTTAAGTCCCCATTTCCATTGATGTCTTCCAATTCAGCAGGAACCCCATCATTATCATCTAAAGTAATGGTATTGGTGATATACAAATCTCCTTCTCCAAACCATTCTTCAGTAACATTAGGCGTAGATGGAGGAATCTCTACACAGAAATAACTTGAAGTGATAGCATCGTTAAAAATTTTATAAAACATGGTGTTGTTTTTACCAGGCTCAATTCTAACAAGTACACTATCCAATGGAGTTTTAAAAAAAACATCATCAGTATTGTCAATATTCAATTGAAGAATTAAGGATTCAGTACCGCTCGAACTAATTTTATTAAAAACAATGTTTCCACAACTGTTAATAGTTAAGCCATCAAAATCAAAAGATGGAACGTTAAAATCTCCATCATCACAAGCTAATAAAAGGCTTAAAATAGCCAAAAAACCATATTTTTTCATTGTATCCATTGTATGAAACAAATGTAGGGGTTTTAAAGAGAATGTAAAAAGTGTTTTTTGTTAATTTTAATTGGATTACATTTGTTCTCCGAGTGTAATATATGGCTTAGAATCTGCCTTTAATTCCGTTTCAATGAGAAAAGTTTATTTAGATAATGCCGCTACAACCCCTGTGTTTGATGAGGTAATAGAAAGCATGGCTACTTCTATGAGAGAGAATTTTGGAAATCCATCCTCGACGCATCAATATGGTAGAACGGCTAAATCTTTAATTGAAACGTGTCGTAAAAATATAGCCCATAATTTAAATGTAAACTCAAGTGAAATCATCTTTACTTCTGGAGGTACAGAGGCAAACAATTTAATTTTAAGAAATGCAGTTCTTAATTTAGGAGTAGAAATAATTATTACCTCAAAACTAGAACATCATGCTGTTTTAAAAACAGTAAATGAACTTCATATAGATTATGGAGTAGAAGTTGTTTATGTTGAAGAATCTAATGCAGGTGTTGTTGATATAGTTTCTTTAAGAAGTTTGTTAGGGACAGGGGATAAAAAGACATTGGTAAGTTTGATGTTTGTAAATAATGAAATCGGAACGATATTAGAAATAAAAAAAATAGCGAGTATTTGCAAAGAATACAATGCATTTTTTCATTCTGATTCCGTGCAAGCGGTCGGACATTTTGATATTGATTTATCAGATTTAAATGTTGATTTTATCTCGGCAAGTGCTCATAAGTTTCATGGCCCTAAAGGAATAGGTTTTGCTTACTTTAAAAAAGGTTTCGGAGTCAAGCCAATGATTTTTGGAGGAGAACAAGAGAAAGGGGCACGAGCAGGGACTGAGGCAGTGCATTCTATTTTAGGAATGGATATAGCTTTGAAGACTTGTTTGCAAAGTTTGCAGAATGATTTGCAGCAGCTCTTGGCAATTAAACGCTATTGCGTTGATCTAATAAAAAGTGACATCCCCGATGTAAAATTTAATGCAGGGTCTGATAATTTAGAAACGACTACAGTAACGGTACTCAACATAAAACTTCCAAAAGAAGTTCCGTTTTTAATGTTTAATCTAGACTTAAAGGGAATTGCTGTGTCGGGAGGAAGTGCTTGTCAAAGCGGTAGTAATAAAGGGTCTCATGTTTTAGAGGCCTTGTTAACCCCAGACGAAGCAACACATACTTCGCTGAGATTGTCTTTTTCAAAATTTACATCTAAAGATGATATAAATTATTTCGTAGCAACACTAAAAGAATTACTATCTAAGAAGTAATTCTTATGGTGTTAATCTACCTTTTAATCTTTTCTCAAATTTTTGCTTGATTGCAGTGATACGCTTCATTACATCCATAATGTTTGGATCTTTAGTTTCTTTGTAAATTTCATTTAACGAAAGAACTAATTCTTTGGCAGTATGTGAAGCTTTGATACGTTCATCTCTTGATTTAAATGTAGATACATTTTCCTCAAATTCTAAAGCTCTATCTAGTAATTCCATAGGTTTCTCTGAATGTTTAATTTCTGTTATTTGGGCAATATAATAAATTTGTTTGATTTTAAACCGTTAATGATAAAAAAATAAATAAATACTTTTATTGTTGATTTTTTAATCAATGCTTCTATATGGAAGTGTTTTTTTTATTCTTTCTAGTAAACAGCGTTTTAAATTATTTTTTATCTACTATTACCCTGTTTTCACGATTGGCAATTTCCCATGCCGTATGAAAAACAAGTTGGGTTCTTTTTGTCAATAATTCATAATTTATTTTTTCTGCGGTATCGGTTGGTTTGTGATAATCTTTGTGAACACCATTGAAATAAAAGATGATTGGAATATTGTTTTTTGCAAAATTATAATGGTCTGATCTGTATGAAAAACGGTTGGGATCATTTTCATCATTATACGTATAATCTAAGTTTAGGTTCACAAATTCAGTATTTACCTGTTCAGAGATGTTATGTAACTCGGTACTTAGTTTATCAGATCCTATTAAATACACATGATTTTTTAATGGAAATAATGGATTCTGTACATACCATTTAGATCCATATAGTCCTTTTTCTTCTGCTGTGAGATGAAGGAATAAAATAGATCTCTTTGGACCAATTCCTTCATTTTTCGCTTTTTTAAACGCCTGAGCAATTTCTAAAACAGCTACCGTACCCGATCCATCATCGTCGGCGCCATTAAAAATATCAACCGCATCAGTTCCCAGATGATCGTAGTGAGCAGAAATGACAACTATTTCATCAGGTTTGCTTGTTCCTTCTATATACGCCACTACATTTTCAGAAGCTTTGACACCTCCCGGTAAAAATGATTTTGGAATTTCTTGAAAATAATCATCGTTACCAATGGGACTTCGGATTCCGCAGTCTTTGTATTGTTGCTTTAAAAATTCTGCCGCCAGTTTTTGACCTTCTTCTCCCGTTTCTCGTCCTGTAAAATCATCCGATGTAAACGTATAAAGATTTGTTTTAAGTTCGTTTAAGGTAATTGTATTGGCATAGGTCACCACAGACTTTTCTTTGGTTGTTTCTTTTGTAGTGTTACAAGATAAAAGTATGGAAGTGAGGGCAATTGAGAAAAATAAGTATTTCATGCGTATAAAGTATCAATGATATCTTATAAATATACACCCGTTGTGCATTTAGGTTATATTAATTTTAAGATTATTAATATTTCGTTCAAAATGAAATTTATTAATAAATTGTATGATAGTCATTGCGGTAATTTTAGCCAGTATTCTAGTTTTAAAACCGTC
>Ga0209223_10003298_pt1 | contig 15430 bp, 13 predicted proteins | sample COG_06_FD_184750 | JGI IMG/M metagenome (GOLD analysis project Ga0209223, IMG submission 184750) | Pelagic Microbial community sample from North Sea - COGITO 998_met_06 (SPAdes) (version 2) | ecosystem: Environmental > Aquatic > Marine > Neritic zone/Coastal water | place: Helgoland, sampling...
TTACCCGCAACAAAAGCCATGCCCAAGGAGCTTTTGCCAATAATAGATAAGCCCTTGATCCAATACGCAGCAGAAGAAGCCATTGCGGCAGGCATAGATACATTGATTTTTGTCACTGGCCGCAATAAACGTGCCATTGAAGACCATTTTGATAACAACCAAGAACTAGAGGCCACCCTACGCGCTAAGGGCAAATATCAGCAAGCTGAAATGGTCAAAAATATCCTCCCCGCTGGTGTGGAGTGCATTTTTATGCGCCAGCCTGAGCAGTTGGGCCTTGGTCACGCTGTATTGTGCGCACAGCGTGCGGTTGGCGACGAGCCCTTCGCAGTTTTGCTTGCAGATGATTTTCTAAGTTTTGATGGTACAGGTGTTATGGTGGACCTTGTGCGTGCATATGAGACGACAGGCAAAAACCAGCTCAGCGTGATGGAGGTAAATGGTCCTAATATTGCAAATTACGGGGTTGTGGTTCCGAATGGGGAGCCAGGAGGTGTAGCTGGTCTTATTGAAAAACCTAATGCCGATATGGCTCCTTCTAACCTCGCAAGCATTGGTCGTTATGTACTGACCCCAGACATATTCGAAATTCTTCACATGCAACCCGCTGATGCCAGCGGTGAGATCCAACTGGCGGATGCGATCAACACTCAGGCGTCTAATAATGCTGTTGAGTCTGTAACCTTAAGTGGTCGTCGGTTCGATTGTGGCAGTGTACAGGGATATTTGGATGCTATCATGTATATGGCCGATCGGAGGAACGCTGATCTATAAGTCAGCGCCTTTCTAAGCCAATGTTCAGTTCTGTATTAAGCCGAGCTTTGTTGAGGTGATTTGTTCGTCCATCCCCCCTAACATCCACCACCACTATCCATTCTACCGTTATGATAAATGCGAGTCGCTGATGCGGTATATGGAGTAACAAGTCTGCTGTTGTCACTAGATGGTAATTCCACTAGTTGGGCGTGCCAGTAACTGCCGAGAAGTTTTATATCTTTTGCAGCCCTAGCCTAATCTATACCAAACGTGTTCCGAACTTTTCTTCGTAGCTCTATAATGCGCTTGGCTTATCTTTAATTTCGTTGTGAAGTTCTAACTGCTCTTGCCACTCAACTTCTATCTGTGCGTACTTGTCTTCACCAAGCCAAGTTTGTAGTTGACGATTTTATACGTTTTTACCACGCTATAATCTAGGGTTTATTGTTTCAATTTTGGACAAGCGTTTGTCGTCTTCGACAATGTTTGTGCGACGTGAGATATCTTTATATATTCGTTCTTGTAGCAACTTACGAATGTTACCACTTGGTTTCTTATTACTATCGTACCACTCATTTATAGGAGATGAATCTCAACTTCAAATGCCCCACAAGTAGCTTTGTGGAGAATATAAGTTTCACGCTTGCTTTTAATTTATCTGCTTCTATCGCTTTTCCGCCACTACTATGTTGTTATGGTAAAAATTTGTATTTTTTGGAAGAACTTTAGTCAAGATAATAGCGGCAATATTTACGGGAGATACTAATACTGGTGTCAGCAATATTCTAATGTACGGGTTCTTTGGCAAAACATGTTGGTAAATGTAAGCTGAAAGCATTTGCATTACTGTCTCAAAGTAACCAGTCGACTTGGTAAGTTGTACCAACTTAAATCCATGAGCGTCAAGTAAGTGTTCAACAGCGAATGATGTATATCTCGCAAAATCGTAAGGCTGTTCGTGTTCATCCCAAACGAACGGACACGTAAAGCCCAGTTTTCCGCCCGATTTTAGAACACGGCTTATTTCATCAAGTAGCTCATCAATATTAAAAACATGCTCAAACACCTCTGAAGCGAACACATTTTGAAAATACTCGTTTTCAAAGGGTATTTTTTTACCATCGTAGAATTTATCAACCTTACTAGAAGAATGGTTGTGTCCGCTTACCTCAATGTCGATTCCGATATACTTCTCAACATCAAACATTTTTTCGTAAGGTTTACTACCACATCCCACGTCTAATAACTTTCCTCCGCTCAAATGTTGTGAAATATCACGAACACCGTTCATTAACCCTCTTCGTAAAATAAAAATTGGATTAATCCAGATTCCTAAAATAAAAGAAGGGTAGAATTGTTCTTTATTCCAAATTTTTTTTAAGAACGACTTCATTGTTTCTTCCTACCTTCAGCCAACGAACCTTTTAGCATACCGGCGGTAAGGTCAAAATCTTTGCAAAGACGCTTTACTTCTTTGAGTGCATTAGCACGTCTGTTTCTCTTAATTTCAACCATCTGCTACTGAATTTCTTCCATTTCAGCTTTCAATTCGTGACAAGATTTCATCTTACACCTCTATTGGTTAAATTGCCTTGTGACGATATAGATTTTTTAAGTTGATGAACAGCACGTTTTTATTTCGTCTAATGCAAGGCGCTGTATTGCGTTTAAAGTCTTGATATAGCGCCTCATTATGCCAGTCAGTCCAGCAATCTTGCTGAGTCAGTGAGCATTAAGCAGCCAACTTTCAGTTCTGTATCAAGCTTAGCTTTGCTGGGGTGACTTTCGATATTTGATTGTTGTCGTTCAATAAAAAATTTCTTCAAGTCACTTATTGTTTTGGTTCAATCAGTTTTTGTGATTTTGAAACTATTGGTGTTTTTTATTTATGATGATTTACCACAAAATCGAGTATTAAGTTTTGCAGGAGGCAACCAAGATTATTTTATGCAATGATTTAATTATTTCTCTTAGTGGGTCACGTTAAGTTAAATTTTTTAACTGCTTCAACTGAACCTGCATCCTTGTGCCCCGCCCCATGAAATCCATCAACACCCAAATGCGATGCCTTTCATCAATATTTTCGACAGTTGCTATGAAATTAGCAAACGGCCCGCTCAGTACTTGTACTTTGTCCCCTGCCGAAAGCTGCGTAGGTGGCAGGATTTTGCCAGTTGCATCGCAACGCAGTATGAGGCCTGACACTAAATCCATTGGAAGCTCTCTGGGTTGGCCATCAAAGCTGACTAGCCGTGAGACGCCGATTGTGCTTTTGATCTGCCGCCATGACCCCCTGTCACGCTCAAATGCAACAAACATATAGCCGGGAAACAACGGCTTTGGTTGTTGTACAAATTTGGAAGACTTGCGTTTCGATGTATCTTTCGTCGGTAAAAAGGTTTCAAATCCTTGGCGTTGCAGGTTGCGAAGCGCCACTCTGTGCGAGTTTGGCTTATACTGTAAAAGGAACCAACTTTTGACGCTCATTTGGCCACCCCATCGGTCTGCGAAATCTTGACTAATTCTAACATTAAAAAGCCTGTGTTAAAACATTTAAAGTATCACAGTCCCGTGGGTTGTTATTGAAAATACCAGAAGCATTATAAATTCTGACTTTATTAACATAAACGGCAAGAAGTTTTTTAAAGGACCTGATTAAGTCCAACAAATAAAATAGTGGTGTCACGGTAGTTATTCACTTGAATAACTGACAGCTTTTGGTTACCGCTCAAATCTGAACAGTCACGCACCGAATTGACCTACAATTTGAACGGGACGTATTGTGAGCCTCACCGGTGTGAGTCATGATGCGGTAGCCGTTCTGGGACGAGGATTTGGCTAGTCGCCGAGATGAGCATCAAGCTGAAGTCCGCCTTTAAGTGATGCGATTGATTTAGAAAGATCCTGAGAGGTCAACGCGACAGCTTGCTGATAAGGTTAGGATTTCAAATGGATCAGCCTACTATGTGCTCACTGCATTAGTTAAGAAAGGCTTCTTGAAGCTTGGGAGTTTTAATAGCAACCCTCGCAAGGGTCTGTATTCCCGTCTGCTAACACCTAAGGCATTCGGGAGAAGTCTATGCTCATTCATAGATTTACTAAATGAAAGCGTAAGGAATCTGAAGACCTAAAAGCGGAAATACGGGGACTCGAAGAGGAGGCTGGACTTATGGGCAAACGAAAAATCCTCCTAAGGGTAAGAAATTGTGATGCCTGAGCTTACCTGTTTTAAAGCCTACGATATACGTGGCGAAATTGGCGTCAATATTGATGAGGATATTTCGTACCGGATCGGCCGCGCGGTGGCGCAGCATTTTGATGCGATCTCGGTGGTAATTGGCTTTGACGCACGCGAAACCAGCCCAGCCTTTGCTAAGGCCGCAGCGCGTGGCGTGACGGACGCGGGCGCAGATGTCTTAGATATTGGTATGGCAGGCACTGAGGAAATGTATTGGGCAGTAACCGAGTTTGGTGCCTGTGCTGGAATTGAGGTTACTGCCTCGCATAACCCTATCAATTACAACGGGATGAAGATTGTGAAGTCTGGATCGCGCCCTTTAGATGATGTAATTGATTTTCAGGTCATCAAACGATTGGCTGAAACTGAATCCTGGGTGGCATCAAAAAAACATGGCGCTATCTTGGACCACGCATATGATGCGCGTTTGGCTTATGTGAAATGCGCATTGAGTTTTATTGACGGAACTGTACTGCGGGCGCTAAAAATCGTTGTGAATTCAGGAAATGGAGCTGCAGGCCCCACCTTTGATGTTATTGCCAAGACGCTTGCGGAGCAAAATGCCCCACTCGAATTTGTACGCGTGCATCATGCGCCAGATCACAGGTTTCCTCATGGCATTCCCAACCCCCTGTTGCCGCAAAATCGCGTGGTAACGGCTGAGGTAGTGCGAGAGGAAAGTGCTGATTTTGGAGTTGCCTTTGATGGTGACTTTGATCGCTGCTTCTTCTTTGATGAATTTGGAGCGTTTGTGCCAGGTGAATATGTCGTAGGACTTCTAGCGTCTATCTTTTTGGACAAAGAGATAGGTGCAAAAATTGTGCACGATCCTCGCGTCATTTGGAATACGCAAGACATTGTGGCAAGCAGGGGCGGTGTGGCGATCCAATCTAAAACGGGGCATGCTTTTATCAAGCAAACCATGCGTGCAACTGCAGCCATTTACGGTGGTGAGATGTCTGCGCACCATTATTTCCGTGATTTTGCTTACTGTGATAGTGGCATGATCCCATGGTTATTGGTGGCTGAATTGGTTTCTAAATCTGGCCGCTCTTTAAGCGGATTAGTTGGCAACCGATTATTAAATCTCCAAAGTTCAGGCGAGATAAACTTCCGCGTTAAGGATGCTCGAGCCGCCATCAACATAGTTTTGGCGGCCTACCGTGCCGATGCATTGTCGTTTGATGATACAGACGGTGTGAGTTTGGCGTTTAAAGATTGGCGGCTTAACGTGCGCTCCTCTAACACTGAGCCGCTGGTGCGCCTTAATGTGGAGAGCCGTGGTGGTGCCGAGGAGTTAGAACAAAAAGTTGGAGCCATTGCACAATTGTTAGGTGGGACAAATGCTTGAAGAATCTCATAGTGGGGGTCTATAGTAAAATGGGGTGAGATTTTGGATATTATAAAAGGTAGTATGTAGACCAACCAAATGCTAAAAATATTTGAGTTCTTGGTCGACTTGGGTTCGTTGGGATAAACTTGTGTGGGAAACCTTCCTTCAAGTAAAATGTTTTTGAAATCATATATCTGAAAATGAGAAATTCATCTCCAGAACAGTGTAGGGCATCAGGCGTGAAAAAAACTGACAACTTTTGTGAGACAGTTACTGGTGACGTGGTACTAAATTTGGCGGCCGTGCAGAAAGATGACGAGAACGACGAATTAAAGTATCCTTAAAAAAAATATGGACTGGACCAAAAATGTTGCAAAGGTTTTTAGTGAAAAGGATATAGTCAAGATGTTTCCACTGGTGCAGTTGCCGTTTATGAGTTCGCCAGGCCTAGAACGGACAAAGACGTTCCAATTAACCTGCTGCACTCAAGATAGGCGTAGAAAAGACAATGGTGACTAAATTTCTACATTCTGGCCCATTTACAAAAATTTTATACATAGAATAGAACGAGAGATAAATGAAAAAAATAGCAATTATTGGTCTTGGCTATGTCGGTATGCCGTTGGCGCTCAGGTTATCAAGAAATTTTGAGGTTGTAGGGTTTGATGTATCCGAAAAGCGAGTTGCGAGTCTCATTAAAGGCATCGATATAAATAAAGAATATTCTCGCCAAGAAATCCGTATGAACAATATTAAATACACTAATAACAAACAACACATTGCCGATTCATCAACATATATCGTAACAGTACCAACACCAGTTGACGAGTTTCAGAAGCCGGACTTAAGTGCGATAACTTCTGCGACAACCAGCATTGCCGAAGTTCTTAAACAAGATGACTTTGTTATTTTTGAGTCAACGGTTTACCCCGGCGCGACCGAGGAAATTTGTGTTGAAATTTTAGAAAGAGTCAGCGGTTTGAGGTATAATACAGATTTTGTGGTTGGCTATTCTCCCGAACGTGTGTCGCCGGGAATTGGAGGCAAAAAAATAAATGAAATTTCAAGAATTATTTCTTGTAGTGACCTGACAAAAATAGACTATATTCGTGATATTTATAGCTATGTTACCAATGAGCCAATTCATGTCGCGCCGTCCATTATAGTTGCTGAATTTGCGAAAGTTCTTGAAAACACACAGCGTGACTTAAACATCGCCCTGATAAATGAAGTTTCACACATCTGTTATAGGCTCGGGATAAAGACACGTGATGTACTGGACGCAGCTTCAACTAAATGGAATTTTCATCGCTATGAGCCTGGTCTTGTTGGCGGCCACTGCATAGGTGTGGATCCATACTATCTCCTGGCGAAGTCTGAGCAACTGGGATACTCACCGGAAGTAATTACTTCTGGAAGGCGTACCAACGAAAAGATGCCTCATTTTATTGTAAAGCAAGTTTTGTCTAAACTTTCAATTTTACAAAAGCCGTTTTGTGAAATGCGTGTTGCAATATTTGGGGTTACTTTCAAAGAGGATTGTTCGGATGCGAGAAATTCAAAGTCAGTTTTGTTGGCTGGATTATTTGAGCAGTTTAACGTTAGGTGCGATTATTATGATCCGTTCGTAGATGAATTAAAAAATAGAAATTTAGCGATACCAGTTGTTGCTAAATTTCCCAAAAATAAGAATTACTATGATGCAATAATCGTAAGCGTTCCTCATGAAATTTATGTTAATATGCAAGTAGATCAATTGGAAAGTTATTTAACAAGTGAGAGCCGTCAAAATAAAATTATTTTTGATGTGAAGAGTATATACGGCGTACCTGAATATATGGAGTTATAAACATGGAGCCTAAACCTGTTAACTCATACGTAATTGCTGAAGTGGGACAAGCACACGAAGGAAGTCTTGGGAATGCGCATGCATTCATTGATTTGGTAAAAGCCTGTGGAGCTGATGCAGTAAAGTTTCAAATGCATTTTGCTGATATTGAAAGTGGACCTGAAGAAACCTGGCGTGTAAACTTTTCTTATCAAGACCATATGCGTTATGATTATTGGAAGCGGATTGAGTTTACGCCAGAACAATGGTTGAATTTGAAAAAGCATTGTGATGACATTGGTATTGATTTCATTTGCTCGGCATTTTCACAGGCTGCAGCTGAATTACTAGTAAAAATGCAAGTTCATACATTTAAGGTAGCGTCTGGTGAAATTGACAATTTTCTGTTTCTTGACTTTTTGGCTGATCATGCCCAGCATGTAATACTCTCGACTGGCATGTCAGACATTGAAGAGATCAAAGAAGCGCATGGCAGATTGCAAAAGAAAGTACAAACGTCAATTTTACAATGTACTACGAAATACCCTGCGGCTCTTTCAGAGATAGGGATTAATAATATAAAACTAATTGCAAGCGAATGTCGACCAGACCAAGTAGGTTTGTCTGACCATTCCGGTTTGGTAACTCCAGCGTTTTACGCACATGCTTTTGGTGCAAGAATATTTGAAAATCATATCTGTTTTGACAAGTCTCAATTTGGTCCAGACACTTCATCGTCACTCAATCCGACGCAATTTAGAGAACTTGTCTGTGGACTTGAGCAATGTGATGAATTAGCAGAAAAAGAAGTCGCCAAGACCAAAGCACTCTTCACCGAGAATAGAGCCCGATTTGGTAAAACATTGACATTTAAAAAGACCTTGGCAGAGGGCCATGTAATAAAACCTGATGATTTGGAAACTCGAAAACCGGCGGGTCTGGGGCTCCATCCTTCAAAATACCAACAGATTTTAGGGCAGAAACTCATAAAGGGGGTTAAAGCTGGAGATTTTGTCACAAATAAAATGGTGGGTGTAATATAAAAATCTGTTTGGTAATTGGGAGCCGCGCAAATTGGGGGCGGAGTAGAAGTTTTGCACTTGCTGCTGAAGCTGATTCTCAAGTCAAGTTGAGTTTGATTTTGATCGGGTCAGCACTTCAAGATGAGTTTGGGTCGACCATGGATGATGTGACGTCAGATGGATTTCATGATTTTGTAAAACTCCCAACTTCAACTGTCTACGACGAACATTACATTCAGGCTGTTGTAACTGCTGAAGCATTATTTGGACTTGCAGAAATTTTTCATCACACAAGCCCTGATTATGTAATTACTATTGCGGACCGTTTTGAAACAATGAGCACCGCCATAGCTGCATCATACTCAAATATAAAGCTCGTACATATTCAGGGAGGTGAAGTTAGCGGCAATATCGATGATAAAGTACGCAATGCTATTAGCATGCTTGCAGATATACATTTCCCTTGTTCATCGATGGCGTACGACAGACTTTGTGAGCTTGTGGGCAATTCGGAAAATGTATTTAATTTTGGGTGCCCCGCTATGGATACTATTTTTTCTCTAAACGAAGACTTCCAATGCAAATTTTTAAAAGAAAAATTAATTGGCGAGTTTTGCATGGTTTCGATTCACCCCAACACCGAGAATATACTGGAATCAATTAAATGTTATGAGAAAGTAGGTGAAATAATCAAAACTCAACTGCATATCCAATTCTTGATAATTCGTCCTAATATTGACGCTGGGAACTCAATACTGCGAACATATCTGGATGTCTTAGAGCAAATACCAAATACAATTCTGAAGAACGGTTTATCTCCTCATGATTATGGCCTTGCACTTAAAAAAGCATCGATATTAGTTGGCAACTCATCTAGTTTTCTCAGAGAAAGTACATTGTTAGGAAAACCCGCACTAATTGTAGGAGGCCGTCAAAGAGGCCGTGACTCATTCGATAATATCAAATATGTTCCAGATGATTTCATTCATGAGAGTTTTCAGACGAATTATGGCAAATCTTACGAGCCTCAGTATGTTTATGGATCAGGGAAAAGCGGTATTAAAATCCTACAAAAACTCAAAGAGTATGGGGTGAAGTGAATATTTTTTTGATACCTGCTCGCTCTGGTTCGGTTGGAATAAAAGATAAAAACATCCAGCTAATCAATAATCAAACCTTGATCCAGCATGCGATAACATTCTCACAAAGGTGTGCTCAGCAGACTGACAAAGTGTACATTTCAACTGACAGTATCGAATACGAACGTCATGCGTTGGCTAATGGTGCGCTAAGTGTGGGAACCAGACACCAACATTTATCGGATAGTAAAGCTCGGACTGGAGACGTGATTGTCGATTTTTTTAAAACGGCGCAAAACATTCATTTAAATATCAGAAATATTATACTGATACAGCCGACCTCACCTATTAGAACAAAGGAACTTTTCTCAGAATGTATGGCTTCAGCCGTATCAACACGTGAAGTTGTTACCACTATAGCCAAACTTGAAGAGCCTCACCCGTATAAATTACTAAAGCTAGCGTCAGAAAACAATCGTATCGCGCCCTTCATTGGTGAAGCAGACCTGTCTGCGCCTAGACAGTCCTTACCAAAGTGTTATTTTCCAACGGGTGCAATATATATTTATCCGGTTGAATTAATTAAATGTGGTGGCGCACTCGACGCTACGCGAGGTGTGCTACATCGTGATAGTGTCAATATAGACACTCAATATGATTTAGAAATAGCCCAAAAAAGAATGTCGATTTGAAGACGATTGTGTCGGTATGTGATAGAAATTCAAACAGTATTAAAAAGTTTTAAAAATGAATGATATATTGTTAACAGGTTCTTGTGGGTACGTTGGATCTGCATTGTCAAACGCGCTCTACGATCGAAATGTGATCGGGATTGATAGGTTTGATAGTGGTAATTATTCTAAAAACATAAATAAGTTTTTAAAAGCTGACCTAAACTGCCTTACTCAAAAGTTAAAATTTTTTTTGCATCAGTTTTCTGGAGTTGTTATTCACTTAGCAGCTGCAAGAACTGACGACGCAGATAGCGCAACCTACCTTGCAGATAATATTGACGCCACAAAAGCGCTGATAGAAACTCTCGATGCATCAAAAATAAAAAAATTCATTCACATGGGCTCAGTTGCAGCAATCGACGGGGAAAAGTTAGATCAGAAATCTAGTCTTCCAAATAATCCAGATGATTGGTACCGACTTTCAAAGTATCTGCAGCAAAATATTATTGAACAGTGGGCGACTGAAAATAGTGTACCACTGGTAATTCTCGCACCTTCCGCCGTTTATGATGAGTGTGCTGCGCAAAATTCCACTAACATTGGCCGTTTGGAACAAATAGTTCGCTTTGTAAAAATAGTGCCATCAGTTAATGTTTTGAAATCGTTAACTGCTATGTCGCTCCTCATAAAGGCAATAATGACCGTGGCGAATACGAACGAAGAAAATAAACCGTTGAAAAATAATGGTACTATCAACAGGTACTTAATTATTGATCAGCCAATTATGACTGTTAGTGAAATTTGTAGAAGAAAATTCAATGCCAAAATAGTTATTTATATTCCAAAATTAAAGTTTTTTTTATTGATATTGGCATCGATACTTCGCAGGCTCAAATTAGAAAACCGATTTCCTTTAACTCAAGACCGAGTAAATAAACTTTTTAGACCTACAGCGTATTGTGCCGGCAATGGATATAGTGAGTGGAAAAATGAAGAACTTAAACCTTATTGAGTTAAACGAAGTTAACTTTGATGTTGTGAAAAGCTATGTCGATAAGTCAATTGGCAAGTATCCTGGTTTTGAAAAATTGTTAACATTCAACCTTGTTAAAACCACTTCAGAGGCCGTTTACGAGCACATAGAACCATGGATACAATGGCCGTCCGTACATACTTGTACGACTTACAACGAACACCAAGTTTTCCGATTAGGTGACATAGTTAATTATAGTGGTGAACAGATATTTGAAAGAGTTGAACAAGCGGGGTTCAAAGTTGGTTGTGTCAGCCCGATGAACGCCGACAATCGGCTTGAACAACCAGTTTACTTCATTCCTGACCCTTGGACCGACACCAAGCCGGATAACTCGAATGTGAGTAAGGTCGTACATCAAGCAATCAGGCAGGCTGTGAACGATAATTCAAAAGGTAAAATAACGCTTACAACATATCTTGCTCTGATTTGGATTTTGTTTACTAAGACGCAAAAGCGGAATTGGATTACTTATTTTAAATTATTTTGGAATAGAAAAAAACGCTGGAACAAAGCTTTGTTCCTCGATTTATTAATTTTTGACCTTTTTTTATATTTCAAGAAGAATAAAATAGCTAATTTTCAATGCATATTTTTAAATGCTTTTGCTCACATACAACATCACTATTTTCTAAATTCGAAAACATATAAAGGGGATTTAGAGAATGCAGCAGATTATATCGGAACTGATGAAGATCCAATTCATGATGCTTTGACCATCTACGATAATATGTTATTGAGTTTATTGGAAGGATACAACGAGAGCTTTATTTTCGCAACAGGTTTAAGGCAAGTTCCGGTTGAACGCCAAATTGTTTATTACAGGTTGAAAAACCATGAAAAATTTTTGAAAGCTGTGGGTCTAAAAAACTTCACCGTACAGCCAAGGATGACAAGAGATTTCTTAGTTAGCTTTGAAAACCTTGATGACCTGCAAAATGCGCATGATCTGTTGTGTTCACTCAAACACAAAAAACAGCGATTGTTTTCAGAAATTGAGCGTCGTGAAACAAGTTTATTTGTTACACTAACATATTCGAATAAACTTTCAGAAAAAGAAAATATTGTATTAAATAATCGATCGCTAAAGCTTGCTGAAGAATTCTTATTTGTAGCGATTAAAAATGGGCATCATGACGAAATAGGTTATGTTTTTACAAATTTCGAAACAAAAAAAATAAAAGATGGATGTCACGTAAAGGAAATTGGATCTGAAATACTGGACTACTTTGACGCTTAAATTATTTATCTCGTAGTCAGGTGCGGAGAAGAATAGTAGAGAAATAAGCCGCTATTCGTCGAAAAATAGGAGCGCTTGCTCTGGCAATCCGTGGCAATCTTAAAGACACTTTGTCTAGAGTAAACCCTCCAACAATTATTACAAACTTTATGCAGAATAAGGCGCAGAAATCGGCCTTACACATACTTAATTTGGGAAAAGTATTGAGCGCAGGTTCAGATAAGCCCTGGTGCACCACATTTTAAATACTCAGCAACCTCACAAATAAACTTCAGATGCCCAATAATATATTTTTTGGGCTAGTTCAAAGTGGTACAATTTAGGGTGATGTTCATTAATATTGTTCCTCTACAAAGGCCTGATAACACATTAAGAAGATGACGAATTTATTAGTGAAAGATAAAAAATGAAAACTTTAGATTGCAATATATTGGTAACTGGAGGCGCTGGTTATATTGGGAGTCATACATGCAAAGCATTGGCTAATTCGGGATTCACACCAGTGGTTTACGACTCGCTTTTGCGCGGGAATTCTTCGGCTGTTAAGTGGGGTGCACTTGAGGTTGGTGATCTTAAGGACGTGGAGCGCCTGCGTGACGTAATGCGTCGCTATCGCCCTGCGGGTGTCATACACTTTGCAGCCTTAGCTTATGTGGGCGAGTCGATGCAAAGCCCTTTAATATACTACGACAATAATGTAGGTGGTTCAGTCTCGCTACTGCGGGCGATGGCAAAGGAAGGCGTAAAGCATCTTGTTTTTTCATCCACTTGCGCGACCTACGGAGTACCGGAAGTTAACCCAATTCGGGAAGATATGCCACAAAACCCGATAAACCCATATGGCCGAAGCAAGTTAATGGTAGAACAAATTCTAAAAGACAGTATGAAGGAGGAATTAATCTCCGCCGTGGCTTTGCGTTATTTCAATGCGGCGGGAGCTGACGCAGAAGGGCAGATCGGCGAGAATCATGAGCCAGAGACACACCTGATTCCACTGGCTTTTAAAGCTGTTCAAGGGACCACTCCTCCACTGACTGTCTTTGGACGAGATCACCCTACCTCCGACGGCACCTGCATTCGAGATTATATCCACGTCACCGACCTTGCTGATGCACACGTCAGAGCCCTAGAGTACACCTTCAATAACCAGGGGTTTTCAGCCTTTAACTTGGGTACGGGTAAGGGTAATTCAATCATGGAGTTACTTAAGGCTGCCAAGGATGTAACAGGGCGCGAGATACCATTTTCGGTCGGTCCGAGACGTGCAGGCGATCCTGCTGAACTTGTGGCAGATCCCAGCCTTGCTCTAAAAGTTTTGGGATGGCGGCCACAACATTCTAATCTAGGCAATATTCTTCAAACCGCTTGGGCTTGGATGCAGCGTGAGTGAAGGTTACGCAAAGTGACATGTGCATGTTCAACCAATACCTCAAAGAGTGCAAACTGCTAGTAACAAAGTGCTGGCTAACAAATAAGTCTAAAAAAGACTGTGTAGGGAGCATTACAGGAGTTGTAATTCGGGGGAGATAATTACTATTCAAAGTTAAAGTAATACTTTGAGAACAGGAGCAGTGGCTTTTGGCACTACTTGACTTGATACAACTTGTCGGTAGTGGGTGTATGGGTAGGGCAAAACATTTATTTAAAGATTTGGGTTTGTCTTAAAAGGAAAATATATGGATAATTATTGTAATACTCACAAAGAATTCACTTGGATTAATAATGGTAAAACCGCTTCAGCAGGCATCAGTGGTATAGAGGAAAAAGAAATCTGTGAATACTATAACTATATGCCTCTGCCAAATATAGGCCGTATAACCGGTTATAGTGACACTTCCTTTACTAGCCTTCTAACAAAGAAAAATAAATAGTATGAGAATTTTAGTAACTGGAGGATCGCGCGGCATTGGTCACGCAATATCAAATACATTTCTATCCTTTGGACATTCTGTTGCAATCAATGGGCGAAATGAAGCAAATTTAACTGGAGGCAGCCTCCAAAATTCAAAAACTTACTTCATTTCAGGTGATATCACTGATGAAGAAGTAGCTAAAAGTGTCGTAGAACGGTCCGTAAATGAATTGGGCGGATTAGACGCAATAATCTGCAATGTTGGGTCGGGTTCTTCAGTTGAACCTGGATCTGAAAATTATGCTGAGTGGCAAAGGATGTTTGATAAAAACTTTTTTAGTTCGACGAATATTATCGAAGCGGGAACTAAATACCTGCAAGAAAGCAAAGGTAGTGTAGTTTGCATTTCATCAATCTGTGGTTGTGAAATAGTTTCACAGGCTCCAATTACGTACTCGGTAGCAAAAGCAGCTTTAAACGCTTATGTAAAGGGAATCTCGCGTCCTCTGGGGGAACTTGGGATACGAATAAACGCAGTGGCTCCAGGGAATGTACTATTCCAAGGATCAGTTTGGGAGCAAAAAATTAAAGAAAATAAGAAAAAGGTGGATAAAATGCTAATTGACGAAGTGCCTCTGCAAAGGCTTGGAACAACCCAGGAGGTAGCAGATTTAGTTGCTTGGCTTGTATCACCCGCTGCTAGCTTTATGACGGGTGCAATCTTGGTTTCTGACGGTGGCCAGACAAGATCGCTATGAAAACTCATATAACCTTCGGGTTTAATGAAGTTATTATGGTCGAAGTCGTTAAGATTTAATAACATGTAAGAACTTTTTCGCACCAGTTGGTAGCAGTTCTTTATAATATTCAAGATAAAACTGCCTAAAGTTAAATTAGAAATTAAGTACTGCTAAGCTTGGAGAACACTTTATGGCTTTTAATCTATATAGTAATTATTATGATGCTCTTTATTCAGATAAAGATTACATTGAAGAAGCAGCTTACATTGTAAAAAAATTATCCAACAACGGGGTGAGTACGGGTAATATTTTAGAATTTGGCTGTGGAACTGGGATACACGGACGGCTTCTTGGCAATAGTGGTTATTCGGTTCACGGGATAGATCAAAGCAGGCAAATGATCGAAATAGCGAAAACTTCTACCTCTTTTACATGCCAAATTGGTGACATACGAACAGTAGAATTGGGAAAAAAATTTAATGGGATAATTTCACTTTTTCACGTTATGAGTTACCAAACAGAAAATTCAGATGTGAATGCCGTACTGTCAAATGCAAATAAGCACTTGGATGTTGGCGGGACTTTTATTTTTGATTTTTGGTATTTACCTGCAGTCCTATCTCAAAAACCAGAAT
>Ga0209223_10003299_pt1 | contig 15430 bp, 14 predicted proteins | sample COG_06_FD_184750 | JGI IMG/M metagenome (GOLD analysis project Ga0209223, IMG submission 184750) | Pelagic Microbial community sample from North Sea - COGITO 998_met_06 (SPAdes) (version 2) | ecosystem: Environmental > Aquatic > Marine > Neritic zone/Coastal water | place: Helgoland, sampling...
CTTTGTAATTGGTCCTAAAAATATTACAGCAAAAATTAATGATAAATTTTTAGTTAAACTATCTACGGCTATCGCTCATTTGATTGGTATTCCAAATCACGACTCTATGGCTGGAAAATATTATGCAAGATTTATTGTTAAGCATGAAGATAAAAGTGACTCGTATTTAAGAAAAGCATATAGAAATATGGATTTACATACAGATGGAACTTATGTCAAAGAAGTTACTGATTGGTTATTAATGACTAAAATTGATGAACAGAATGTAGAAGGTGGAGAAACTGCAATGTTACACCTTGATGATTGGGAGCACTGTGAAGATTTATATAATGATCCTGTTGGTAAACAGAATTTTATTTGGGGCTCACCAAAAAGTAAAAATATTGATTATAAGGTAGAGCATCCAGTTTTTTCACCTGATGAGAATGGTAAACCCAATATTTCTTACATTGATCAATTTCCTGAACCTAAAAGTATGGAACAGGGTAATTTTTTACAAAGATTATCAGATGGGTTAGAAGGAAGTAAAAATAAAACTATCACTAAATTACCTGTTGGATCTGCAATAATTGCTAATAATTACTTTTGGCTTCATGGGAGAAAACCTTTCAAAGAAAATGAAGAATTAAGTAGAGAATTATTAAGAATTAGAGGCTCTTTTTTTATTAATTAATTCAATATAATCAATATAAAGTAACCTAAATTTATGAATTTAGGATTTATAGGTACAGGCAAAATAGCATCATCAGTAATTACTGGTATTTGTAGTTCTAAAATTTCATTTAACAAAATTATAATTTCACCAAGAAATAAAAGTATTGCTAAGAATTTAAAACAAAAATTTAAAAAAGTAGTAATCGCTAAAAATAATCAGCAAATAGTTAATAAGTGTAATTGGGTATTTTTATCAGTTACACCTACAGTAGGAGATAAAATAATCAAAGAGTTAAAATTTAAATCAACACAAACTATAATTAGTTTTATTTCTACAATAACTTTATCTCAGTTAAAAAAAGCAATAAAAGTTAAAGCCAAAATTGTAAGAGCTATACCTTTGCCACCAATTTCATTAAAAAAAGGACCAGTGCCTATTTGTCCTCCTAATAAAAAAGTTAAAGCATTCTTTGATAAAGTTGGAACAACTGTCGAAATAAAAAATGAAAAATCATCTATTAATTTTTGGTCTACCTCAGGAATGATGGCACCTTTTTATCAATTGCTAAGTTCAATGACTGACTGGTTAGTTAAAAGGGGTGTTAAAAAAGATAATGCTCAAAAATATATAACTTCTTTATTTTTAGCTTTGTCAGAAGATGCGGTTGTTAATTCAAAAAAAGATCTAAAATTTCTAGTAAAAGAGTCTCAAACTCCCAAAGGATTAAATGAACAAGGTGTTAAAGAACTAACAAAAGCTGGTTTTTATAAATCTTTAGAGAAAACTCTCAATAGTATACATAAAAGATTAAATAAATAAAATTTCATGGATCCACAACAGAATATTTTACAAATTGAAAATCTATCTAAATATTTTGGAGGGTTAGCTGCAGTTTCAGATTGCTCTTTAAAAATTAAGAAAGGTTCTGTTACAGGAATTATTGGACCTAATGGATCAGGTAAAACTACTTTATTTAATTTAATTGCCGGAAATTTAAAATCTTCTCAAGGAAAAGTTCTATTTAATAATGAAGATGTAACTGATGTTCCTTCATATGAATTATTTTCAAAAGGTATTTTAAGAACGTTTCAAATAGCACATGAGTTCACAAATTTATCAGTTTTAGAAAACTTAATGATGGTTCCAGCAAACCAATCTGGTGAAAAATTAATGACTGCTTTATTAAAACCAAGTTTAGTTAGAACTGAAGAATTAGCAGTTAAGCAAAAAGCTCAGGACGTAGTTGATTTCTTAAATCTTACCCATTTATCAAATGAATTAGCTGGAAATTTATCTGGTGGTCAAAAAAAACTATTAGAACTTGGAAGAACTATGATGGTTGATGCAAAATTAGTATTACTAGATGAAGTAGGAGCGGGTGTTAATAGAACGTTACTTAAAGAACTAGGAACTGCAATTCTCAAGCTAAATAAAGAGCAAGGGTATACGTTTTGTATGATTGAACATGATATGGATTTTATTAGTAGATTGTGTGATCCTGTTATTGTCATGGCTGAAGGATCTGTTTTATTTGAAGGAACTGCTGATGAAGTTAAGAAAGATGAGAAAGTTATAGAAAGTTATTTGGGTAGAGGGTCAAAACTAAAGGATGGAAATTAATGGCATTTTTTGAAGGTATCAAAATGACAGGAGGTTATGGAAATGGTCCTGATATTATAAACTCTTGTTCAGTTGATGTTAACAGGGGTGAAATAGTTTCAATTCTAGGTCCTAATGGAGCTGGAAAATCAACAGCCATGAAAGCTATGCTTGGGCTTTTAGATTTAAAATCTGGTTCTGTAGTAATTGATGGAAAAGATATCTCAAAACTTTCTCCTCAAGAAAGAGTTAGAGCTGGAATTTCATTTGTACCTCAAACAAAAAATGTTTTTGCTGGAATGACAGTTGAAGAGAATTTAGAAATGGGAGCTTACTTAAGAGATGATAACTTTCAAAATATTATAGAAGAAATTTATGAATTATTTCCCATATTGCTAGAAAAAAGAAGTCAGTTAGTTGGTGAGTTATCAGGTGGTCAAAGGCAACAAGTAGCTCTTGGAAGAGCATTAATGATTAAGCCATCAGTATTAATGTTGGATGAACCCACTGCTGGTGTTTCCCCAATAGTTATGGATGAATTATTTGATCACATTATTAAAGTTAAAAGAACAAATGTTGCAATTTTAATGGTTGAACAAAATGCTAAACAAGCACTAAATATTTCTGATCGTGGATATGTGCTTGTGACTGGTGAAAACAAATATGCAGGCACTGGTAAAGAATTATTGAATGACCCAAGAGTAAGAAGCTCTTTTTTGGGAGGATAGTATGGATTTATTAAACGCAATTGTATTACTGCTAAATTATATTTTTGTTCCTGCATTAGCCTATGGATCACAACTAGCACTTGGTGCAATTTTTGTAACTCTGATCTATGGAATTTTAAGATTTGCAAATTTTGCAACTGGAGACATGATGGCATTTGGAACTATGGTCACTATTTTATTTACATGGTACTTTCAATCAATAGGTATTTCTTTAGGTGTTTTACCAACGGCTCTTTTTGCAATACCGTTTGCAATAATTTTTATGATTGGCTACATGCTATTTATAGATAAATTTGTTTTTAGATATTACAGAGTTAACAAAAGTCCTCCTGTTCAACTAGCAATGGTTAGTATTGGTGTAATGTTTGTAACGCAAGCTGTAGTGAGAATAATAATTGGCCCATCTGACAGAAGATTTTTTGATGGAGAAAAATTTATTATTAAAGCAGGTGAATTTAAAGAAATGACAGGACTTAATGAGGGATTAGCAATTAAATCTAGTCAGGTAATAACTATATTTGTAACACTTATATTAGTTTCAATTTTATTTTGGTTTTTAAACAAAACAAAAACTGGAAAGAGTATGCGTGCTTATTCAGACAATGAGGATTTAGCTTTATTATCTGGAATTGATCCTAAAAGAGTAGTCATGATTACATGGATTATTGCAGGGATTTTAGCAACAATTGGAGGCGCCTTATATGGTTTGGATAAAAGCTTCAAACCTTTTACATATTTTAACAACATGCTCCCAATTTTTGCTGCTGCAATTGTTGGGGGTATTGGAAATCCCTTTGGTGCATTTTTAGGAGGTTACGTTATAGCTTTTTCAGAAATATTTATAACTTATGCATATAAGAAATTTTTTATGTATATTTTGCCAGAAAGTATGGAGCCTGAAACTTTAGTACAATTACTATCAACTGATTATAAATTTGCTGTGTCGTTCTCGATACTGGTAATTGTTTTGTTATACAGACCTAATGGCATATTTAAAGGGAAGGTACTTTGAGAAAAAATCTAAATATAATTGCAGCCTACACTATAATGATGGGCCTAATTATTTTGGTTGGAATATTTCAATCATGGAATGTTGCTCTTTCAATTTTTAACATGTGCTTAATTTCTGCAGTAATGACAATGGGAGCAAATGTACAATGGGGCTATGCTGGTTTAATTAATTTTGGTCTTATGGGTTATGCCGCTTTAGGTGGTTTAGCTGCAGTTTTAATATCAGTTGATCCGGTTCAAGAAGCTTGGCGAGCAGGTGGCTTTGACATCTTGATGTGCTTATGGCTTATTATTGTAATGATTTTAGCTATTCGCTTTATCTTAAAAAATTTTGCTAAATCAAATTTTAGAACTTATGGAATTGCTGCAATTATAATTTCTGGAATTATAATTATCAGAGTAACTGCTGAACCTGGCATTGAAGCTATAGAAGCTATTAATCCTGCTAAAACAGGATTTCTTGGAGGTTTTGGGTTACCAATAATGCTATCATGGATTGTTGGAGCCTTCTTTGCTGGAGGGCTTGCATTTGTAGTTGGAAAAGTTGCGCTTGGTTTACGAGCTGACTATTTAGCAATTGCTACATTGCTAATTTCTGAAATTGTCATTGCAATAATTAAACATGAAGATTGGTTGTCAAGAGGGGTTAAAAATGTCATTGGATTAGATAGGCCTGTCCCTTACGAGGTTAACCTTCAAACTACTGAGTGGTTTATAAATTTAGTCGCAAAATTTAATTCAGGAAAATTAGAATTAATTTCCAACTTTGCAGACAGACAAGCTGCACTTAATCAATTAGTTATTGAAGGATCATCAGTTTTTGTAAAACTTTGTTACTCAGGATTATTTTTAGTTGTAGTCATTGCATTATTAATAGTTACTCAAAAAGCACTGTATTCACCATGGGGAAGAATGATGAGAGCTATTAGAGATAATGAAGAAGCAGCAAATGCAATGGGAAAAAATGTTGTTAAGCAGCATTTATTGATATTTATTTTAGGATCAGCAATTGTTGGAATAGCTGGTGCAATGCTTGTTACTCAGGATGGTTTATTTACACCAGGAAGCTATAGACCCATGAGATACACATTTCTTATTTGGGTGATGGTTATTGTTGGAGGCAGTGGAAATAATTTTGGTGCTATACTTGGTGGATTTGCGGTCTGGTTCTTATGGATAGAAGCTGCACCAATAGCATTATTTGTGATTAATCTATTCACAGCTGGAATGTCAGATACCCATGCGTTAAAAGTTCATTTAATTGAAAGTGTTCCTTATTTTAGGTACTTAATGATGGGCCTTGGTCTATTACTCATCATGAGATATCGACCCAAAGGTATACTTCCTGAAAAAATAGAAATAAAATAATAGAGAAATGAAATATATTATTTTAGGTGCTGCTTTAGCTTGGGCCATGTATATGGCTGATAAGTATATGTTTTAGTGAATAAAAATCTTTGGCTACTGATTTTAAGTCAGATATTTGCTTTTACTGCAGCGCCAGTAACAGTTTTTTTAAGTGGAATAATTGGATCACAATTTAGTCCTATAAAATTATTAGCAACTCTTCCAATGGCTCTTTCAATTGTAGGGGTAGCAATTTTTGCAATATTTGCTGCAAAAATTATGAGCATAATTGGAAGAAGATCTGGGTTTATATTTTCATCAGTTGGAAGTTCTTTGTCAGCATTACTCGCTGCTTATTCAATAATTATTGAAAGTTTTATATTATTCAATTTTGCGTGTTTTTTACTAGGGGCAGGAGTTGCTTTTAGTCATCAATATCGGTTTGCAGCTGTTGAAACAGTTTCTAAAGATATGGCGCCAAAAGCTATTTCAATAATATTATTAGCAGGTATAGGCTCAGCTTTTATTGGTCCAAATGCAGCCAATCTCTCAAAAGAAATTATTTCTGAGCACTTATATGCTGGGTCGTACATTGTTCTTGCTGCATTAACTCTTACTTCAACAATTTTTTTATTATTTTATAAAGATGGACATAAAAAGACTATAATAAATAAAAAAAGCTCACGTAGCTATTTAGAGTTAATTTCTCAACCAAGATTTTTACAAGCATTAATTGCCTCTGCATTTGCATATGCTGTAATGGCTTTCTTAATGACGGCAACGCCTATAAGTATGCATGTAATGGAGAAAATTAGCTTAGCAAAAACAGGTCTTGTAATTCAGCTTCATATTGCTGCTATGTTTTTACCATCATTAGTTACAGGTGATTTAATAAAAAAATTTGGCCATAGCAAGATAATGCATGCTGGGGTAGTTTTGTTTTCAATAACAATTTTAACTAGTTTGTTTGAGCAAAATTTTGTTAATTATTTAATTGCTTTAATCTTTTTAGGATTTGGTTGGAACTTTTTATTTATTTCAGGGACAAGCTTGCTTGTATTATCTTATAGAGAAAATGAAAAATTTAAGGCCCAAGGTTTTAACGATTTAATTGTTTATTCCATTCAAGCAACGGCAAGTCTATCTGCTGGTGTTTTCTTGACCTTAACAAGTTGGAAAACGATGAATGTATTCTGTATTGTTTTTTTAATTATTATTTTTATCTCAACTTTAAGAGCAGACCTGAAACAAAAAAAATAAGATGGACTTTTTATCTTATTTTCAACTTAGTCTAGTCGAAGTATATTTTATAATATTTACTGTATTCATTGCATCAATTATAAGGGGATTTAATGGCTTTGGTTTTTCTGCCACTTGTATATCAGGTTTTTCATTTATACTTCCAGCAATTGAAATAGTTCCAATTATATTAATACTTGAAGTTTTGATTAGTATTTTTATGGCTCCATATGTATGGAATAAGATAGATTGGAACTTAGTTTTTAAAGTTTTAATTGGAATTATAATTGGATCACCAATCGGTTTATTTTTATTAAAATATCTTTCTCCAGAAACAACCCATCTTTATGTTTGTCTGATTATTATTTTATTTTCAATATTATTGATGAAGGGTTATACAAATAAAAATATTTATAATAATGGATCAAAAATTTTTACAGGTATAATTTCAGGAACACTTAATGGATTAACCACACTAGGTGGGATGCCTGTAGCTTTGTTTTTGTTAGTGACTAGTATTCAACCAGCTGTAATTAGAGGATCTTTGGCTGCACTATTTTTTTTAACAGATATTTATGCTTTTGCTCTGAGTTTTTTAGCTGGGATTGTTGATATGACCACTATTTATCGATCAATACCATTAATTATAATTTTACCAATTGGGGTTTTTATTGGTGATAAATTTTTTGTTAAAAGCAAAGAAGCACTTTATAGAAAAGTAGTTTTCTATTTTTTAATTATAATTTCAATTATTGGTATAGTTAGAATTTTTTCAAATATTTAGATAAAAAAAACCCCAGTAATAAAATTACTGGGGTTTTAAATTAGATAATAATTATCTTTGTTTTTTAGTTTTAAACTTTCCGCCTTTGATTTCTTGCTCTAAAAAAGAACCTTCGGCTTCACCAACGCTAGTAAAAGCTACTCCAGTTGCACCTTCGTAGTTAATCTTTTTACCTTTAGCTAGTAAATCTAACCCTTTTTTAAGCTCACCTGGATAAATTTTAGTTCCAGGAGCGTTAGCAACATCCATTACATGTTTTGCAATTGATGCTCTATCAGCTGAATTACCTGCTTGCATTGCTAAAACAATTAGCGATGCTGCATCATAAGATTCACCCGTGTATGGTCCAGAAGAATCTATACCAGCAGCTTTTGCAACATCTGCAAATACTCCAGCACCTTTTCCAGTTGAACCTGGCATAGTACCAAAAGATTTACTTAAACCTTTTCCAAATGCATCAACAAGTGATTGACCAATCATACCATCTGATAAAACAAATGTATCAAATGCGCCTGAGTCTAATGCTGCTTGAATCATACCTTTTCCACCTTGGTCAAGATAACCAATTACAGCCATAGCATCACCACCAGCAGAAGCTAGTGTTGCAACTTCAGATGAATAGTCAGCTTTACCATCTTCGTGTGCAGTAACAGCTGTTACTTTTATACCATGAGCTTCAGCTGCAGCTTTATAAACATCAGCTAAACCTTTTCCATAGTCATTATTAGTATAAGTAATAGCTACACTTTTAACTTTTCTGTCTTTTGTTACATCAGCTAAAATTTGACCACCTCTAGCATCAGAAGGAGCTGTTCTAAAAAAGAATCCTTTATCATCTAGAGTTGTTAATCCTGGTGATGTTGCAGAAGGTGAAATCATTACTACACCATTAGGTACAGCAACATTTGATGCAATCGCACCAGTTACACCTGAACAGTCAGCACCCATAATAGCTGCTACACCTTGTGAAATAACACCTTCAGCTGCTGCAGTTGCTGCCGCTGAGTCAACACAAGTTGAGTCTGCTCTTACTACTTCAATTTTTTTCCCACCTAATAGAGAACCTGAGTCAGAAGCTTCTTTAAAAGCAAGTTCTGCAGATCCAGCCATAGCTGGCGTAAGTGATTCAATAGGACCAGTAAATCCTAAGATAATCCCCATCTTAATCGCGTGTCCGTCTGCCATTACATTTGTTCCAAAACTTGAAACAATCATAAATGCAGCAATAAATAGTTTTTTCATTATCTTCCTTTTTTATTGTTAACAATTTATAAAAAGTCAATTAAATGCCGATTATTCCAACAATTCAATGACAAAATTATCTAATTTTTTGAAGTAAATATATTGATGTAATTACAATTATTCCCCCAAACATTGTTATTAATGAGGGAACCTCACCAAATACAAGAAAAGTCAATATCAATCCAAATACAGGGAACAATGAATAAAAAGGCATTACCATTCCAACAGGATAAAATTTATACAAATAAAACATCATCATGTGTCCTAAAATTGAAATAATCATTCCAGCATACATCACTGCAAACCACCCAATAGTTTCAACATTTTTAATTTGATCAATAATATTTCCTTCAAATATTTGAGAAAAAATAATTAAAACTACAAAGCCCACAAACCCCATAAATGAGTTTGTAAATTTTACATCCAAATCTTTTATATATCTTGAAAATACTTGAGATAGACCATAAAAAAAAGCCATTCCAAAAACTAGCAATGTGCCAGAAATCTCTTTTAAGGTATCAGGATCAAATGCTATTAATATTATTCCTAAAAATGATAAAAAAATAAAAATCCATTTTTTTAAACTAATACTTTCTTTTAAGAATAAAGAACTTATTAATATTGCAAATGGTATCGACAGTTGTGCACCAATTGTAATTGGTGCCAGTAGAGTTACAGCATTAATAGATAGGTATAAAAACATATTTACTCCAGCACCCATACAAAGAGAAAAACCAATTAAGGGTAGTAAATATTTTTTTTTGGGAATAATTATTTTACAAAATGGCAATAAACATAAAAAAACAAAACCCATTCTTAAAGCCCCAAAAAAAATAGGATTCATTGATGCATTCAAACCAAATTTACCAAGAGGATAGGCGCTACCCAGAAAAAACATCACCAAAACAATCAAAGCTGTATGTTTTGATGACAAAATATTATCTAATTGAAAAAGGGTCTAAAGATGGCTCGTCCGAAGTGTAGAACCAAGTTGTTTTCACTCTTGTATAATCTTTAATAGAATCTATTCCTGCTTCTTTTCCATACCCACTATCTTTAATGCCACCAAAAGGTGCTGAAGGAGAAATTAATCTGTAAGTATTTACAAATGTAATGCCTGCTCTTATCGCCTTAGATACCCTTAATCCTCTTGAGAGATTACTTGTGTAAACTCCTGATGATAAGCCGTACTGATTATCATTCATCTTATTAACAACCTCATCTTCAGTATCAAACTTCATTACTGATAAAACTGGTCCAAATAATTCATTTTCTGCAACAGGTAAATTATGATTATCACATTCAATAATAGTTGGTGGGAAGTAATATCCCTCGTTAGAAAAAGAATCTCTTTTACCACCACATTTTACTTTTCCACCTTGATCAATTGTATCTTTTATATTTTTTTCAATGGTCTCTAACTGTTTAAAACTACTTAATGGCCCCATTTCTGTTTCAGGATCCATCGGTGTACCAATTTTTATTTTTGATGCTCGCTTTGAAAGTTTTTCTAAAAACTCATTATAAATACCCTTTTGAATATAAAGTCTGGATCCAGCTATACAGCTTTGTCCACTTGCACCAAATATTCCAGCAACAATCCCATTTATTGCATTTTCTTGCTCAGCATCATCAAAAACTGCTACAGGACTTTTTCCACCAAGCTCTAAACTTACTTCAGATAAGTTATCTGCTGAATTTCTAATTATATGTCTTGCTGTTTCAGGGCCACCAGTAAATGCAATTTTTTCTACTAAATTATGTGTTGTAAGTGTTTTTCCACATGGATCACCAAATCCCGTTATAACGTTTACTACCCCTTTTGGGATCCCAGTTTTTTCTATGAGTCTTGCAAACTCAAACATTACAGCAGGTGCTAGTTCAGAAGATTTTATAACCACAGTGTTACCCATTGCAAGAGCGGGAGCAAGTTTTGTTGCTGTTAAAAACATTTGTGAATTCCAGGGAATAATTGCTGCAATTACACCAATAGGAATTCTAGTGGTTATTGCTTGAATATTTGGTTTATCAATTGGAAGAACTGTGCCCTCAACTTTATCAGCAAGACCAGCATAATAATCATAATAGTCTGCAATATAAATTGCTTGTTTTTTTGTTTCTCTAATAATTTTTCCAGTATCAATAGTTTCAATTTCTCCAAGCATTTCAGCATTTTCTCTTAATTGTTCACCAATCGCTCTTAAAAATTTTGCTCTTTCTTTTGGAAGTAATTTTGGCCAATCACCCTCGAATGCTTTTTGTGCTGCATTAACTGCTTTATTTACGTCATTTGCACTAGCTTCAGGCACAACGGCCCAGGGTTTATTATTTTCAGGATTTAAAGTTTCAAAAGTTTTTTTATTTTCAGATTCTACCCACTCACCATCAATGAACATCTTATAATATTTTAGTTTAGTCATTTTTTTCTACAAAATTTTTGATAGTTAAATTTACATCATCTGCACACTCAATACCACAAAGATGTTTTCCATTTTTAACAATCTTTAATTCACTATTTTTGATTACTTTATTCAGTTCTTGCGACATATTAATTGTTGAACCGACATCATGTTCTCCTGTCATTACTAAAGTATTTACTTTGATTTTTTCAAAATTCTCATCATTTTTATGTCTAACAAATAGTTCATAAACTTTTAAAAAATTAGCCATATTATTTGAAGCTAAAATTGTACTTATTTTTTCATAAGTATTTGGATTATTTTCCAAATATTTATCTGTAAACCATCTCTTCAAAGCTTGTTTTGAAAGCTTTAATTCTTTTTTAGCTTGATCAAATCTTTCGTTAACAGTTTTTTGTTGTTCTTCTGATCTTTTATAAATTGAACCTAAAAGAGTTAAAGATTGCAACCGATCATCAAATTTTGTTGCAAAATTTCTAGCAATTAATGAACCAATTGAAAAACCAACTAAATGGATTTTGTTAATCTTAAGTTCATTAATCAAGTTAATTAGTTGATCAGAAAAATCATCAAAATTAATTACTTGTTTATTTAATGATGATTTTCCATGCCCCAAGATATCATATGAAAGAGTACTACAATCTTTAAAAAAATCTAATTGTGGTTGCCAGATTTCATGTGTTAAGCCAACACCATGTATAAATACTATTGGTATGGATTGTTCTTTTTTATTAAAGAAATAATATGTACCTGATGCAGTGGTTCCAGTTGTCATCAAGTATTATTTGGGCTCAATACCCATTTCTTTCATATCTTGATATCTGTCACCTGTTCTTGCATGAGCTCTTCCGCTTGAAGCACCACCTATAGCTATTACAATCTCATCATTAAATGGAGCGTCGTGAATAGTAAATTCGTGGGTTAAATAATACGGTCTTAAACCTGAGTCTGTTTTGTGCATCATCGGTATAGAAATCTTTGATCCAGCAGGGCCTCTAGTATTTGTAAAACTTAAGTAGGACGTTCCACCAACTGCATCTCTAAACTTATTGCCAAATCTTAAAGTATGAATAAACGCTGAAGCATGCTCAATTTCTCCATTCAATCCTACTACACCAGCTTTACCATAAGCTAAAATTTTTTCAGGAGATCCAATTTCCTTAATTAATTCTGGAACAAGCAAGTCACCTAACTTAGGTGCTAAGTCTAAAATTGTTGGTGTTAAATTTTCAACAAAACCTTGTCCATGCCAAGGATTTTTAAAAACAGCTGCAACAGAAACTAACAAAACTGGTTCTTTGGCTTCTTTGCCTCCTTCTATGAAAGTTTTATCAACAAATTTTGTAAATTTTCTTAAATTAATATCCATAATTTCCTATTTAGTTACCTGAGCTAAAACTAACCAAGCGTTTACGCCTTTGCTTGCAATATAATTTGATTTAAAGAATTCAATTATTTTCCAAGAATTCTTATCTTCTAATTCTTTGATCTTTTTGTCAAATCCATATTCTTCATAAATTCCTATATTTATTGTAAAACAAATTAGAGACCCATTTTTGCAAATTCTAACCATTTCATCTAGTGCGGGTGGATTAACGTGACCAAAAGTAAAAGTACCGACGCAAGTAATTCCCTCATAAGCATTATCTTTTATATTAACCTCTTTATTAAGATCAATTTTGAACAAATTTTGATAAATATTATCTGGCACTAAATCTAGCATTTTTTGTGAAAAATCAGCACCATCAATATTTGTAAAACTATTTTTTTTAAGCTCAATACCTACTAATCCAGTTCCACAGCCAGCATCTAAGATTTTTATATTCTTATTAGAAAGGTGTTTTTTGAAAATATCGACTGTTTCTTGAGGTCCAGAATATTTCCAATCAACCATGTCCTTATCGTATTTATTTTCAACAGTCCATTCATCATAATAATTTTCAACTTCTTTACCTGCTTTTAATTTATAAATTGGAATTTTATTGCCGATATCTTTTTGTGACATTTATTTTTGCCTGTGTTTAAAACTATCTCTTCTAAAACTATATAATGCGCTAGGATCAACATCAACATCAACTACTGAAGGTTTATTACATTTAATTGCTGCTCTAACTGCCTCGTTGATTTCAGAAATTTTCTTAACCTTAAAACCTTTTGCACCATATAATTCTGCAACTTTATCAAATGATGGGCTAGTGATATCTGCACCCAAATATCTTTTTCCAAAAAAATCTTTTTGGTAAGCTTTTTCTGCTCCCCAACTTTGATTATTCATTACAATTGTTGTTGTGTTTATTCCATATTCAACTGCTGTGCTTAACTCAGATATTGTCATACCAAAACCACCATCACCCATTAGGCTAACTACAGTTTTTTTAGGTTTTGCAATTTTAACTCCAAGACCACAAGCAAATGAAAAACCAACCAAACCAAAATCTAAAGGTGTAAATAAAGACGGTGGATTGTAATATTCTAGAGCATCGGTTGCTTGCAAACAAAGTGTTCCTGCGTCTAGAGTAATAGCAGTATCTTTTGGTAAAGCTTCTCTTAGTTGTTTAAACAATCCTTTTGGTTGAATAGGAAAATTTCTACCAAGATTATCTTTATCTCTATTAGTTAAATAATTTTTTCTTTCCATTAGATATGAATTTGTCCAATTTTTTATATCTAATTTTATTCTCTGTTTTTTAATCTCATTATATATTTGATTTGTAGCTGTAGCCGCATCAGCATTAATTCCAATAACTATTGGGAAATATTTTCCAAGCATTTTTTTTTCAATTTCAATTTGAATAATTTTTGCTTTTTTATTTATATTATCATATGAATAAAAAGTAGAGTTGAAACCTAATCTAGTTCCAATTGCCAAAATAACATCTGCTTCTTTGACAAGTTTTGATGCAACTGGATTTCCACGAGGACCCATCTGACCTGCATTTAATTTATGATTAAATGGGATTGCATCTCCATGACCTGCAGCTGTAACAATTGGGACATTTAATAATTCTGCAAGTTTAATTACCTCTTTGTATTTAGCCGTATATTTAATCCCACCACCAGCAATTATCACAAATTGTTTTGCTTGATTTATAATTTTAGCTGTATTTTTAATTTTTTCATTGCTTGCTCTAAGATTACTTTCATTGAGAAAAGAAGGTTTATTTGTATCTATATTGTAATTATTTGTTGCTGCTAAAATATTTCTTGGCAAATTAATACAAACTGGCCCTCTTCTAGGTTTCATGGCTAAGCTAACGGCATCACTAATTACATTTGGTATGATTTTAGAGTCTTTAACAGTCCAAGTTTTTTTTGTAATAGGTGTAAAGAGTGATTGCTGATCAAGGCCCTGGAAAGCATCCTCCATTTTATCTTTCGTTGAATATGATCCTGCTATTGCAACAACAGGTGAAAAAGCTGCTTTTGCTTGAGCTACACCTGTTACTAGGTTAGTAGCACCTGGCCCATTTTGTCCTGCTAAAATAACACCTGGTTTATTCGATGCTCTTGCATACCCATCCGCCATGTGGGTTCCAGTTCGTTCATCTCTTACCCCAATAAATTTTATTTTATTTTCATGGTAAAGAGCATCAAACATCTCCATTGTAGCCGAACCAATAAGGCCAAAGACATGTTTAACATTTTCTTTCTTTAAAGATTTTACAGCAGCTTCGCCACCAGTCATGTTCTTATGTGGTTTGATCACGAAACTTGTTTGACTTCAGTATCAATATCATCTTTGAAGTGAGGCATTACTTTTTCAGTAAAAAGCTGAATACTTTTCATACAATCCTCATGTTTTATGCCTGGAAAGTTTGACCAAACGTGCAAGTTCTGTAAATTTAATTCAGATTTAAGTTCATGAATTTTATCAATCACATATTCTGGAGTTCCAAAAAGCATATTTCGTTTATGTAAAAAATCATAACTAAGTAAATCTAACTTTCCTTTGGTAACAGGCAATTCTTCACCTGGATCCATATGATTTCCAAGACCTCTCCAATGACAAACCCATCTCATATAGTCTACCATGTGTTTACCAGCTTTTTCCTTAGCTTCTTCCATCGTATCAGCAACAAACATATCTCTTACTAAAGAAATACCTTCACCCATTGGTACATTTCTTTTTTCTGCTTCTGATTTTGCATTTTTGAAAGCTTCAAATTTAATTTTTAATGCCTTAACTGTTGGTATCCACATTATGATATTTAACCCTTGTTGAGCAGCCCACTCTATTGATCTAATTCCATCAACTACTTGATGAATAGGAGGACAAGGTTTTTGATAAGGTTTTGGAAGAACACTAATATTTTCCATAACATTAGTTTCAAGATTAACCAAATCTTTGTTAGGGGGACTCATATCATGTTGCCACACATAATTAGGTGCTGGATAGGTATAAAAT